>Ga0209596_1001156_pt1 | contig 23163 bp, 16 predicted proteins | sample M_130807_MF_Meta_FD_187314 | JGI IMG/M metagenome (GOLD analysis project Ga0209596, IMG submission 187314) | Freshwater microbial communities from Lake Montjoie, Canada to study carbon cycling - M_130807_MF_MetaG (SPAdes) (version 2) | ecosystem: Environmental > Aquatic > Freshwater > Lake...
ACTTTAAACAACTTATAAAATTAATTACCATTGATGCAGGTATGTTGCGTTACCTAAATGGATATTTAAATACCAACACTGCGCCTGACGAAAACTATGGTAGAGAATTACAAGAATTATTTACTTTGGGCAAACATGCGGATGTTAAATATACCGAAGCGGATGTTAAAGCTGCCGCAAAGGTGTTGACTGGTTGGCGTATTAATAGTGCTTTTACTGTGTACTTTGATGCAACGAAACACGATTCCACAAATAAACAATTTTCATCTTATTATAATAATAAAATTATTGCCGGTAAAACAGCGGCGGCTGGGGCTACAGAAACAGACGATTTGATTAGTATGATTTTTGAAAGGCCCGAGGTGGCTAAATTTATTTGTAGAAAAATTTATCAGTTTTTTGTTTACTACCATATTGATGATAAAATTGAAAACAATATCATCGTGCCACTTGCAGATATTTTTATAAAAAATAATTTTGAAATCAAGCCTGTTTTAGAAAAGCTTTTTCAAAGTGAACATTTTTATGATAACTTATATATTGGTTGTCAAATTAAAAGTCCAATTGAACATATAGTAAGTTGTTTGCGCGAGTTTAATATCAGCTTTCCAAATGCCGTTTCAGATTATGCAGATGCCTATTATCTTTTCAATAATATGGTAAGTCAAATGATTAATTTGGGGCAAAACCCTGCCGATCCGCCCAATGTTGCTGGCTGGCCTGCCTATTATCAAGTGCCTGAATTTTATGAATTATGGATTAATGCCGATACCTTACCCAAGCGAAACAAATTTACCGACTTAATGGTGGAATCAGGCTATACCAGAAACGGTAAAAAAGTAGTTATTGATACCATCGCCTTTGCAAAATACATTTGTACAAACCCAGGCGATCCTAACGTTTTAATAGATGCCGTATTTGCAAATTTAATTTCCACCGATATTTCCGCAACATTAAAAGCCAACTTAAAAAAGCAAATATTATTAAGTGGGCAAGTAAGTGACTACTATTGGACAGATGCTTGGAACGCTTATCAAGCAAGTGCCACTACCATCAATTTTAATATTGTGAATGTGCGATTAAAGGCGCTTTTAAAATATATTATGAACCTGCCTGAATACCAATTGCAATAAATGAAAAGACGCAATTTTATACGAAATAGTGTAGCGCTTATGGCGCCTACTGTCATTGGTGGCAATCCAATTCATATATTAACGCAACATCCTATTATACAACCGGAATTGCTAGCTAGTGTAAACAATGATCGTGTGTTGGTGATTATACAACTAAGCGGCGGTAATGATGGTTTAAACACCGTTATCCCAATTAGTGATTATAGTAAATATTATAATGCAAGAACCAATATCGCTATTCCTGAAAATAAAATTTTAAAATTAAATGGCAATGATGCTACTGGTTTAAATCCAGCAATGACTTCATTTCAAAATTTATTTAACGAAGGGAAATTAAATATTGTTCAAGCCGTTGGATATCCGCAACCAAGTTTTTCGCACTTTAGAGCCACTGATATTTGGATGAGCGGGTCGGATAGTACACAATATTTGAATACTGGTTGGGCAGGAAGATATTTGGATAACCAATACCCAAATTATCCTGACGCATATCCTAGCGATCAAAATCCAGATCCTTTAGCAATACAAATTGGATCCATCACTTCTCTTACCTGTCAAGGTCCTGTTGTAAACATGGGATTGAGTATTTCAGATCCAGCCTCTTTTTATAATTTAATTGATGGCACTGATGAAGTGGTTCCCAATACCAATGGCGGTTATGAACTAAGCTTTGTTAGACGCATTGCCAAACAAAGTAACAAATATGGTGTGCGAATTAAAGCCGCATCAGATAGTATAAAGCAACAAGTCACTTACCCTAATAATTCATTAGCATCTCAATTAAAAATTGTGGCGCGATTAATTAAAGGTGGTTTAAAAACAAAAATATACTTGGTTAATTATGGTGGATTTGATACCCATGCAGGTCAAACTAATTCCATTGATACCACCATTGGACCACAAGCAACATTACTAAATGCAGTTACCGAGGCTGTGAATTCATTTCAAAACGATATTAAGGGGCTAGAAATTGATGACCGAGTTATTGGAATGACTTATTCAGAATTTGGTCGACGCATAAAATCAAATGCAAGTGGCGGAACAGATCATGGCGCGGCAGCACCTTTATTTTTATTTGGAAAAAATGTTCGCGGTGGGGTATTTGGGAAAAATCCAGATTTACCATTAACTGCAACCGCAAATGATAATATACCTTATCAAACAGATTTTAGAAGTATCTATAATTCGATATTGACAAATTGGTTTTGTGTAAATGAAACAAATGATTTGCAAATTCTGCTAAAGAAATATCCTACCATGCCATTGATCAATGCAAGTGTTTGTGGTGTAGCTATGGAAAATTCAACATTTGCAGGCAACACAATGATTAGTAACTATCCAAATCCATTTAGCAGTCAAACTAGAATTGAATTCAAAACTGCTGGTGGTGCTACCCTGGTTCAGTTATTAGATACTACTGGATCGGTTATCAAAGTATTAGTAGACATGAGTTACCCTTATGCGGGTATGAATAGTGTTACCTTATTTGGAAGCAACTTACAAGCGGGTATTTACTATCTGAGACTACAAAATGGCATTAACCAATATGTCAAAACTATCATAAAGATGTAATGAATTATCCTTGTGATTGAATTGTTTGCTTAATTTCACTATAACAATGCAATCAGATCAAGAATTAATATTACAATTTCAAAAATCCATTCAAAGGGAGCAAACTTTTACGCATTTGGTGAAAAAACACCAGGCAAAAGTGTACCATCAAATTAAACGAATGGTGAATGATCATGACGACGCAGATGATATTGCACAAATGGTCTGGATTAAGATTTGGAATAAATTAGATGGTTTTAAGATGGAAAGCGAGTTTAGTACCTGGTTATTCCGCATTGCCTATAATGAAACCCTCAATTTTATTGCAAAACAAAAAAGACAATCTTCCAATACAAGCTCGACCGATATATTAGACTACGAAAACACACCTAGTCATACGGATGCCCCAAAAAGCAGTGAAATTCAAATAAAACTAGACCAAGGCATTAAGCAACTACCTGAAAAACAGCAATTTGTGTTTATGCTACGCTATTTTGAGGAATACAATTATGAAAAAATAGCAAGCATTACAGGGACCACTGTGGGGGGTGCAAAAGCCAATTATCATCAAGCCATTAAGAAATTAGAAGAATTTTTAAAGAAAAGTTAAACCTAGCAATTAATCAATTGTCAAAATAACACAATGGAACAAAAAAAGATAGATACGGAACTTGAAAATGACCAATTAATAGTTGAACGCCTTTTTTCAAAAGAGGCATTAGCCAACTATGATCGGTCGGCATCAAATGTGCCTAGCGCCTATTTTGAAGCATTTCCTGAAAAATTACAACATCGAATTGCAAATAATAAGCTGAAAATATTTTTTCTTACCCCACTTGGAAAAATAGCCATTGCAGCAGTATTCCTATTTATAGTAGCTACCACCTTCCTTTTTTTGAACAACAGCGTAGATAAGAATTTAGAAATTTCATCAATAACAATGCAGGATATATCCAACGATGAAATTGAAGCATATGTAGATGCAAATGAGTGGATGGCTGACATTGATTGGCAGTCAGAAGCATACAAGCCTGATGCCGAAGTAGAACAGTTTTACAAAGATTCGATTGATTAAATAATTTTAGATAAAAATTGCATTTTAAAAATGCAAGTAATAAATACCAATATATGAAATACCTATTGTACACTTTAGCATTGAGCATGGTTATGATTACAACCAATGCACAAAAACCACAAGAGAGACGCCCCCGCACTGATGAGCAATCAACAAAAGATAACGAAAGAGGTCATCAAGGCAGGCCCAATAGAGCTAACATTGAAATGTTCAAAACGAAATTTATTACAGATCAATTAGCACTTACACCGCAAGAGGCGGAAGCTTTTTGGCCAGTATATAATGAATATAAAAATGGCATGCGCACTATTTACAAAGAAAAAAAGGAAAACGAAATTGAGTTACAAGAGGCTGTATTAACATTAAGAAAAAAATTAGCTGCAGCGCTTAAACCAATTTTAAAATCAGATACAAGAATTAATGATGCTTTAAAAATTGATAAGGAATTTTTGAAAAAAATGAAAAATGAAATGACGCATCGTCGTGGAGGTCCGCCACCTCCGCCAAGAAGAGATTAAAGAATAGGTTCATAAATGTCACAAAACGATTAAGCCCTATCCTAATTTTTAGGAGGGGCTTTTTAATGCTCACAAGTCTCACCATCGCAACAGGGCGAAATATTGGTGCCGCATATACTACATTGGTAGTGGCCATGCACCATGACCGGATCGGTTTCCTGGGAACAAACAGGACAAATTTGTATAGCCATAGTTTTTATTTAAATTTATACAATAAACCGATAAAATAATCAATAAATGATTTGTGCTGTTTTTGTATATTACAGCAGCAAAAGCAGGAATTGTATTTGCCCAATCGCAACATTATTAAAAGCTAAATTATGAAATTAAAACATTTATTCATTTCACTTATTTTTTCAATATTACATATGTCAAAATCCTCCGCCCAATACCTGCCGCTATATAAAACCATACCTAATTATATTGATACCATTAATGAGGAAGTCATTACACATGATGGCATTTTACGCATAGGAAAAGTGTCCATACCTGGTTATCAATATTTTAGAGTTGCCAATGATGCTATTAAAAGACCATGCGTTATTATCTGTCCAGGAGGCGGCTATGGTATATTAGCTGCTTCTCACGAGGGCACAGATGTCGCTACTTTTTTTAATTCGATTGGCGTAAATGCAATTGTATTAAAATATCGAATCCCCAGTAGCGCACACCAAGTAAATAAATCAATAGCGCCATTACAGGATGCGCAGCAAGCGATGTATTTGGCAAGGACAAATGCAAATGAATGGGGCATTGACGCAAATAAGATAGGTATTATGGGCTTTTCTGCAGGTGGTCATCTTGCTTCAACAGCGGCCACTCATTTTGAAGATGTTAAAGTTTCTAATCCGACAAATATTTCCTACCGCCCCGATTTCCAGATACTAATTTACCCGGTGATTAGCTTTAGTAGTTATGGTCACAAAGGATCAAGGGATAATTTAATTGGACCCGTTATTAATGAGGATCAGGTGCACTATTTTAGCAATGAAGAACATATCAACAAAAACACTCCCCCTGCCTTTTTAGTACATGCAAAAGATGATGGTGCTGTTCCTGTCGCAAATTCAATCAATTATTATAAACAGCTACAAGAAAATCAAGTTGCTGCAGAATTATATCTTTTTGAAAAAGGGGGACATGGATTTGGAATGAAAAATAATACCAGCGAAGTTTTCTGGCCACAATTGATGCAAGAATGGTTGTTAAAAAATAATATTATAAATAAATAGCAAAAAAAATACGCATCAATAATTGATGCGTATTTTTTTAAAGCGGCTATTCAGTTTACTTTTTTACTTCGCTTCCTTTCCAACCAAAATAAGCAACTACCAAAAAGGCAACCATCGGAACGATATAGCCCATTTGAATATTACCCGTTTGATCTGATATAAGTCCAAATATTCTAGGTAATACAGCGCCGCCAACAATGGCCATGATAATTAAACTACTGCCCATTTCAGTATCTGAGCCTAAATCTTTAATGCCCAATGAAAATATGGTAGGAAACATCACTGACATAAAAAAGGCCATACCAATTAACGCGTAGATAGTGATAATGCCATGCGTAAATATGGCAACAATACATAGAAGTGTTGCCAATAAGCCATACACTGTCAATAATTTATTAGGTGTAAAATAATTCATTAAAAAAGTACCCGTAAAGCGACCTATTAAAAAGGCCAATGCGGCAAAACTTAAATAATCAGCAGCTTGTATTTGATCAATCGCTGCTGATTCAGTAGCGAATAAAATAAACAAACTAAATACACAAACCTGGGCGCCTACATAAAAAAATTGGGTAATCACTGCCCATTTTAAATGGGAATGCTTAAACGTACCCAATACAGTTGCTTTTTCACCACCTGATTTTTTGGTTCTGATATCTGGCAATTTTACCAAATAAAACAAAACAGCAATAATAATTAAAACAATTCCAAGGATGGTATAAGGGGTTTTAACCGTATACGCTTCCGATGCCAATGCAGCTTGCCTCACTGTATCACTCATTGCACTTAATTCAGCATCTGAATTCCCTTTCGTTAAAATTACCCGAGCTCCAATGGCAGGCGCTAAAAATGCAGCTAGTCCGTTAAAAGATTGTGCTAGGTTTAAACGCTGGGTGGATGAATTTGGATCTCCTAATGCGGATGCATAAGGGTTTGCAGCGGTTTCTAATATCGTTAATCCTGAAGCAATCACAAAGGATGCAAATAAAAAATATAGATAAGATTGATTATTAGCCGCAGGTACAAATAAGAATGCACCCACTGCAAATAAAAGAAGTCCGATGATAATACCGGTTTTATAGCCCAATCTTTTCATCAAGATTCCTGCAGGTAAAGCCATAAAAAAATAGGCAATATATACTGCCGAATCCACTAATGTAGATTGGGTCGTGGTTAAGGTAAAGGACTTTTTTAAATGGGGTATTAAAATAGGAACTAAATTATTAGCAAAGCCCCATAAAAAAAATAAGCAAGTGATTAATATAAATGGAATTAAATCTTTGGTTGTTTTTTGTGATGTCATAGATGTATCAATTATAATTAAATATAATTCAAGCATCACTAATAAACAAAATTATATATTATCAAATACTAAAATAATTTGTACCTTAACAAATCATTTAACACATTTGTAAAATATTAATTACTATTTATGAAAAAAAGGTACTTATTCGGGTTGGTTTTATTGGTCTTATTTCAATTTTCGGCAAATGCTAAATCAACGCCAAGAGAATTCTATTTAATTAAGATATATCATTGTACGACACAAAGTCAATTAGATCATATTGATGATTATTTAGAAAAAACATATTTGCCATTTTTACATAATAATGGCATTAATAAAGTAGGCGTATTCGCGCCCATTATCAATGACACAAGTGTTGACAAGCGAATATATATATGGGTACCTTTAAAAAACTTAAAACAACTGGATGCCCTAGATCGAGTTTTTGAAAATATGGACCCCTTTGGTGATGATCCACTAATTCATTTGGATAACAAAGACAGTAGTTTGCCTTTTACACGTATAGAAAGTATTTTAACAAAAGCATTTAAACTACAACCAAAATTTGAAAAAACATCAAACTTGGTAAAATCACCAAATCGGATTTACGAATATCGTAGTTATGAAAGTCCTACTGAGGAAATGCATTTAAGAAAAGTAAATATGTTTAATGAAGGTCAGGAAATTGAGATATTCAAACGCTTAAATTTTAATGCCGTTTTTTATTCAAAGGCCTTAGTTGGTGCTAGGACACCTAATTTAATTTATATGACTAGCTTTAACGATATGGATGACCGAAATGCGCACTGGAAAGCATTTACACAAGATTCAACTTGGAAGAAAATATCGACAGCAAAAGAATATTTGAAAATCGTTAATCGAAACGAAACTATTTTAATGAGGGCTAAGGTTTATGCTGATTTTTAGTCAACTAATTCTATGCCCATCAATTTAATTAATTCTAATTGCGCATTACACAATTGATACTGGTATTGCAATTGATTTAACAACGCCCTTTGATAATCCGCATTTGTGGAAGTAATTTCAATGGGCGTTGCAGTTCCATTTTTTAATTTGCTGACACTTAATTTCTGCGCTAAAGTAGCTTGCGTAATTTGAGTAGCTGAATTTTTTATTCTGCTTTCATTACTTTTTATATCAATCAAAGCCGCTTGAATATCTTTTTCAAAATCATGAAGTTGCGCAACTACATTGATTTCACTCAAGGCTAAGCCACGCTCTTGTATTTTTATTTGCTGTTTTATTTTACCCCCATTAAATAAGGGTACTGAAAAACCAATGCCCGCATTGTAATTAAAACGGGGGTCCTGAATTTGTGGGAGATACCCATTTCTTGAGCCTACACTTGCTTTCAAACCAACAACCGGTTTTTCATTGAGTTTTGTTATTGCCACCTCCGCCTTTGAAACACCTACTTTATCCCTTGCGATTGCAATACTTGGATTGTGTAAAGTAGCTAATTGAATGGCCTCGTCGAATGTATAATTTTTTAATGCAACACTTAGCTGACCTTCCGATATAGTAGAAACTCCCGTTGCGTAATTTAGTAAATTTAGTAGTTTTTGTACATTATTTTCTAAATCAATTTTACGATTAAGCTCATTGTCAATTTTAGATTGAATAGTCAGTAAGTCTAATTGTATGGCATTGCCATTTTTTAACTGCGCTTCGACTACTGTTTTATTTTCGTTTAATAACTGCAATACCTGATTTTGAATTTCAATTGCTTTTTTAGCATATACAATTTGATAGTATAACTGACTAATTTGAAAAAACAAACTATGCTTTAACTGTTCAGCAATATGTTTCGATGTTTGTAATTCTAATTTTGCCTTCTGTATATTAGATTGTAAACGACCAAAATCAAATAAAATATAGCTGCCATTTAAGGCTGCTGACACATTATGTTCGGGTGAAAACTGAAATGTTTTGTCTCCAAAAGCAACTTCAATCTTGGGTTGCACATAAGCATAGCTTGCATCCGCAGTGATATCTGGATATTTATTTAATTCAACTAACGTAAGCTTATCCTCTGCAAGCTGAACGGATTGTTGCACCTCCTTTACTTTTGGAAAATATATTAAGGACTGGTTTAATAAATTTTTAAGCTCCCCGTTAATTAAACTTTGTGCCATTGCTGCAGTGCAAGCGCCCATTACAACTACAATACATAAAACTATTTTTTTCATATCTCGTTTACTTTAAAAGTATAATATCATTATTAATGTGATTCGGCTGCTGCTTTTGCAGCAGCTTGATCCATTTTTTTATTAGTGCGTAAAAAGAATACCAAAGGAATGACTACAATAAAAAATATGCCTACTAATCTAAAGGTATCTAGATAGGACAAATAATACGCTTGCCTATCCACGGACATATCTATCATTTTATACGCCCTTTGTGTAGCACCATGTAAGTCGCCTGTTTTAGCAGCAATTCCTTGTGTTACTGCGGTTACTCTTTCTTGCCATTGTGCACCATCAGCGGGCATATTGGCGATTAAATTAGTACGGTGTTCGTAATATTGTCTGGCAACATAATTATTGGCCATAGCGATTCCAAATGCCCCACCCAATTGGCGGATCATATTATTTAAGGATATACCCGCAGCATAATCCTTCGGTGCTAGCCCAACAACCGCCTGATTAATCAACGGCAATTGACTCATTGAAATTCCAAAAGCTCTGATTAATAAAGGCCAGAAAAAATCCCATTTACCCGCATCTAATGGCATGGCTGCACTATAAAAAGCATATACAGCAAACAAACTAAATCCTACTATCACAAATGGAATAGGCGACACCCCTTTACTCATTAATTTACCAATAATGGGCATCATGATCACCCCTGCTAGTGTGGGTGGCAATAATGAAATACCCGTTTCAAAAGCGGTATACCCCATAATTCTTTGTGCCAATACTGGATATACGAAAACGGAAGTAAATAAACCAAAGCCCGCAACAAAAGTAAATATGGTGGTAAATGCCAAATTTCTATTTTTTAATACCCTTAAATTTACTGCGGGTTGTTTGATATTTAGTTCATATAAAATAAACGACACAAGCCCAATGACAGCTATTCCAGAACAATAACGAATGGTTTCACTATTAAACCACTCTTCCGATTCTCCTCTTTCTAAAACATATTGTAAGCAACCAATGCCAGCCATTAAAAGCATGATACCGGTGTAGTCAATCTTGATCGCATCTTTGCCTTTACCCTCTCCTTCTTTTTTATCAATAAAAGTGAAGGATAAAAAAGTGGCAATAATACCAATAGGAATATTAATAGTGAAAATTAAAGGCCAACTATTGTGCTCAATAATCCAACCCCCTAAAGTGGGACCTAGCGTGGGGCCTAACACAATACCCATACCAAATAAACCTGCAGCCATGGGCCTGTCCTTGGGTTCAAAAGCATCAAATAAAATTGCTTGCGAGGTAGATAATAAAGCACCGCCACCAATACCTTGTACAAATCGCCAAATAATTAATTCAATTAAGCTATCCGACTGCCCACATAAATAGGAAGCAGCGGTAAAAATAATCATTGAAACAATGTAATAATTTTTACGACCAAAATATTCAGCCAAAAACCCCGTGAGTGGAATGATGATTACATTCGCAATCGCATAGGAAGTGATTACCCAACTTACATCTTCAATACTCACACCTAAGCTTCCAGATATATCATTCAATGCAACATTGACAATAGAAGTATCTATCAGCTCCATGATAGCAGCTGATACAGTTGTAATTACTATAATTGCTCTTGCAAAGCCCTTAAGCGCAGCCATATGAACTATTTGTCAACGGTGATAAATACGCTCATCCCCGCTCTCAATTTATTTTTGAAAGCAGTTTGATTGTTAATGGCAATTTTTACAGGAATTCTTTGGGTCACTTTAATAAAGTTTCCACTTGAATTATCCGGAGGCAACAAGGAAAACTTAGCCCCTGTTGCATCACTTAAGCTTGCGATTGTTCCTTCGATGGCAAGATCGGGAAATGCATCCAAACGAATTTTTACACTTTTTCCTTCTTGCAAACTTCCTAATTGACTTTCTTTAAAATTAGCTACAATCCAATAGCTGCTATCGTTTACTATAGAAAACAAAGGCGTGCCCGCTTGTACAAACTGTCCAATATTAATATTCTTTTTCCCAATCTTTCCAGCACTTGGTGTGACAATTTTGGTATACGATAATTTTAATTCAGTTTCTTTGATCTTCGTTTTTTTCATTTCGATCAACGCCATTGCCCTATTTACATTTTGTCTTAGCACTGCAATTCTATTATTCGCAGTTGCTAATTCTGTTTGCGCATTGCTTAATTCTTGGTTGGCAGATGCTAATTGAAATTCAGTTTCTTCTACCTGTTTTCTAGTGATGGCTTGTTCCTTAAATAAATTTTCATCTCTTTTTAAATCACTATTCGCCTTTTTTTGTTTTATCGTTCTTAAGTCAATTACCCCTTTGTTATTTTTTAAAGATAATATACCATTTTCTAGTTGTGCTTGTGCATTGGATACATCTGCCATCGATTGCATCAAATCAGATTGTTGTTCTAGTAATTGTACTTGTAATTCCGCATCATCAATTTCAGCAACTAATTGATTTTGACCCACTGAATCATAATCTTTAATGGCAATAGTTTTAACATAGCCAGAAATTCTAGTTAATACAGGCACAATAGAGGTTTCTATTTGTGCATTATCCGTAGTTTCATGTGTGATAGAAAAAATTACTTTTTTACCGCCAAAATATAAGGCGACTAATAATAAAGTACCAATAACCACCTTGCGGACATTGGCCTGCTTTTTCTTTTTTTGTTCTTCCATAATTGACATCTAATTAATAGGCTAAATAAGGCTGCAAATTAATGTAATTATAGCGAATCCTAGCTAGAATGTGATAAGGCATGAAAATCTTATTACTTATTTGTATAATAAGATTGATTTTCAATATTAAACGATCCCTAATCTACAATCGCCAAATGATATTCCTGAATTAATGCAGGATTTTCAGGAGTTAATGTAAAGCTTAATTTTATTTTTCCCTTTGCGCAATCCATGATACAATACCCCCTTAATTGGTTTTCGGGAATCATGGTATTTATCTTAATTATGTTGCCCACTTTCGTAAAAATGGCATTCGCAGAATTTTTTAGCTCTTCTATAGGATAATCTTCAAAAAAGTTGTCAGCAAAGATCGGCGTCCCTGTATTCCAATGTGTAATGATATTTGCCAATTGTTTTTGTCTCTCAATTAAAATGTTGGAAACCTTGATGGGTCTTGGTTTTAATTGTGCTAATTGAATAAGGCTATCTAATACAATGAGATTAATTTTTGAAGTGGGCGCATAAGTCACATTCGCAAATAAAATTACACCGACACCATAGTCAGGGAAAAAACGCCAATTGGATCCAAAGCCAGGCAAGCCACCACTATGTGCGATGCTTTTCCGATTGTATTCATCCATCAACCAGTTTAAACCATAAGTATAACTATTGGTAGCTGCAAGTCGTTTATCACTTGCATATTTTTTGGTGGTTTTGATGCCTATAAAACGCGCGGGTTGGTGCATCTCTCTAACACTACTCCTTTTAATGGGAAAGCTTTCTGCATCATCTCTTGCAGGCCAGGCATCCTCGTGCAATGCAACATACTTACTAAACATATCAATGGAAGTAATCATGCCACCCATTGCACCATAAATACCATTTTTTAATGGTTGTTCCTTGCGCCATTGCTCATTGATATAACGATAACCATTCGCAAATAAATTTTTAGGGACAGTGGTATATTCATAAGTAGTACCCTGCATTTGCAAAGGCACTAAAATATTTTTAGTAATATAGGTATCATAGGTCATTCCTGATACTTTATGTATGATATATCCCAACATCGCAAACCCCAAATTACTATACTCATATTCCAATCCTGCAGTATTTGATAAGGATAATTGACTTTTGATCAATGTATTTAATTCTTCTTCCGTATCTGCTAATTGTCGATCCCCCCAAGGATTGTCTTCAGGGAAACCTGCACTATGCGTCATCAAATGCCGAATAGTGATTACCGGCGCATCTTTGGTAAGTCCTTGTCCTTTTAACGCAGGTATGTATTTTTCAACAGCATCATCTAATTGTAGCTTTCCTTCATCTCTTAATTTTAAAATGGCCAAAGCGGTAAAACTTTTTGACATGGAAGCAATCCGGAACATGGAAGCAGAAGAGGCAGGTATTTTTTCTTCCAAATTGGCATAACCACCACTGCCCTTATATACCAATTGTCCATCTACGACAATTCCAAAGGCATAACCAGGAAAATGATTCTTTAAAGCGAACTCTTTATATAATTGATCGATGACCGGGAATGTTTTTGCAATACGTTCATTTCGCGTAGCATCTTGGTAGGATGATTTTGCATCAAAATTAGCTACTTGCGCATTCAAAATAAAGCCATTGATAATCAAAATAATCGTCAAATAATAACGAAACTTATATTTCATAAAAAACAATTTTGTCTAATTTAAAACATATTTCATTAGCGCATTACCATTTATAAAAAAATAGTGGCGCAAGTAGGTATATTAGTACTTATTTATTAATTTTCTAACTCAAAATTATACTATGCGTAAACACATTTTACTTATTGTCCTTTTCCTACCCTTTTTGGCAATGAGTCAACAAAAGGCAAATTATTTTTTAGCGGCTAGGTTTTCTCCTAAAAAATTAGACAAAATGATTTTCTCCTTGTCTATAGATCCGCATTGGCTAAAACTATCAAATAAATTTTGGTATACTTACGAAACCAGCGAAGGCAAACAATGGAATATAGTGGACCCGATGAAAGGAGAAAAAAAGGCAATGTTTAATAGAGATAAAATTGCAGCCGAATTAACTAAAATTATCAAGGATCCATTTGATGGCCAGCATTTACCTATTGATTCTTTAAAATTCATCAAAGATGAAAATTGGATTCAATTCGAGGTAAAAAGTACCATTGAAATAAACAAAGATGCCGTTGTTAAGAAAGATGCGAAACCAGAAAAAATTAAAAAAACATTTTATTTTGAATACAATTTGATTACAGAGCAGCTCAATGAATTGGTCGGCTTTAAAAAACCGAAACGCAAACCAAATTGGGCTAATATTTCACCTGATGAAAAAATAGTGGTGTTTGGAAGAAATTATAATTTGTTTTATATGGACAATGAAAATTTCAATAAAGCGATCTTGAATGACGAGGACAGTACAATTGTTGAACACGCTATTACAAAAGATGGCATTCAAAATTATAGCTGGCATAGCGAAAGCGCCTATGGTGGTGGTGGAGAAACAAATGTTGATGTAGAAAAAAATAAAAATAAAAGAAAGCCTGTTTATGGCTTATGGAGTGAGAATAGCAAACATCTCGCAATCACTAAAGTGGACAATCGTAAAGTAAAAGATTTATGGGTAATCAATAGTATCGCTGAGCCAAGACCTACATTAGAAACCTATAAGTACTGGATGCCCGGCGAAAAAGAAGCACCCATGGATCATTTGATGATTGTAGATATGACTGCATTTAGTTATAAGGAAATAGATGTATCCTTATTTAAGGATCAAGATGTTGCTGTTTGGAATAAAACAGCCAATGTGAATGCAAGAGACGATGAACACAAGCCAAATATATGGTTAGGCACGAATGATCAGCTTTATTTAGCGCGCACCAGTCGTGATTTAAAAAAAATTGATCAATGTGTAGTTGATATCAACACTGGTGTCGTGAAAACATTAATTGAAGAAAGTTTAAATACTTATGTTGAAATTAAAAAGCCAGGCTTGGTTAAAAATGGTGAGGAAATAATTGAATGGAGTGAGCGTGATGGCTGGGCACATTTGTATTTACATGACAAAGAGGGTAAAGTAAAAAATCAAATTACCCAAGGACCATGGCATATTGAAGATGTAGTATCCATTGATGAAGATAAAAGAGTGGTCTACTTCTCAGCAAACGGACGAGAAAATGTAAACAGCAATACCAAGGAAGATCCTTATTATTTGCATTTATACAAAGTTAACTTTGATGGTACAGGTTTACAATTATTGAACCCTGGAAATTTTGACCACAATTTTAGCATGAACGATAAGAAAAATTATTTCGTAAATAATTCTTCTCGTGTTAATGCTACACCTTCGTCGGCATTATATACAGCAGAAGGAAAAAAATTAATGGATTTAGAGACCGCAGATTTAACTTCTTTATTTTCAGCAGGGTATAAATTTCCAGAAACATTTAAAGTAAAAGCGGATGATGGCATTACTGATATTTTTGGTGTTATGTATAAACCTTATGATTTCGATAGCACTAAAAAATATCCCATTATTGAATATGTTTATCCTGGACCTCAAACAGAATCAGTAAATAAAAGTTTTAGTAAGGGAATGGATCGTATTGATCGCTTGGCGCAATTGGGATTTGTAGTGGTAACCATTGGAAACAGAGGGGGGCATCCTGCGCGCAGTAAGTGGTATCATAATTATGGCTATGGCAATTTAAGAGATTATGGGTTGGCGGATAAAAAAGCAGCGATTGAACAATTGGCTGACCGATTTACTTTTATTGATCGTGATAAAGTAGGTATCCACGGTCATAGTGGTGGTGGCTTTATGAGTACCGCGGCTATGTTTGCTTATCCTGATATTTTTAAAGTAGCAGTAAGCAATGCTGGCAATCATGACAATAGTGTTTACAACAGATGGTGGAGCGAAAAACACAATGGGGTAAAAGAAAATATTTCTGATAAAGGGGATACTACTTTTTCTTATATGATTGATAAAAATCCAGACATTGCAAAAAATTTAAAGGGAAAGTTATTATTGATTCATGGCGAAATTGATAATAATGTTCATCCTGCGAATACCATTCGTGTGGTGAATGCTTTAATCAAAGCCAATAAGCGTTTTGATATGTTAATCTTACCTACACAACGACATGGCTTTGGAGATATGAATGAATATTGGTTCTGGAAAACAGCCGATTACTTCTCAAAATATTTATTGGGAGATAACACGGAAAGATCCGTCGACATAGAAGAGTTGAATAAGGAAATTGAAAGAAAAAAATAAGCAACCGCTAATTAAAATAGAAGCCTTCTCGATTTTTTGAGGAGGCTTTTTTATGCAATAGAAAATTTATTTATTGAGCATCCAATTTTTAAACGCAGTATAATTGGGTTTCAGAGGAATAGACACTTTTTCTTTTTCAAATAAATCTTGCACAGAATCGGGTATCGTCAAGGCTTGCCCAATTGCTTCTTCCACCACTTCAGGAAATTTGACTGGATGTGCTGTTTCTAATATAATTGCACCTGCGTTGAAAGCGTCTTCAATGGTACTAATCGTTTTATTATTTACTTGTTGTTCCGATAAAAATTGCTCAGCTGCAATAAATGCAACAGCGCCATGGGGATCTAAAATATAGTTATTGGTTTTATATACGCGCGCAATGGTTGCTTTGGTATCAGCGTCGGTAATGCTATAACTAGTTAATGCATTACTTAATGTAGTAAAATTGTTTTGCATCATTTCTAGGATACGAACAAAATTACTTGGATTACCTACATCCATCGCGTTGGATATAGTCACAACAGATGGCTTTACTTCATACTTTGCGGTAGCCATGTACCTAGTGACAACATCATTGGCATTACATGCCGCAACAAAATGTCCCAAGGGTAATCCACTTGCCTTTGCAATCATACCTGCACAAATATTACCAAAATTACCACTCGGAACTACAATATGCATCGGTGGATAGTTCCCATCCGCATCCTGATATTTTGCCACCCATTGTTGCCATGCGAAAAAATAATACAATTGCTGCGGTAACCATCTAGCTACATTTATTGAATTAGCCGATGTTAAATTATAGGCGGCATTTAATTCACCATCCATAAATGCTTCTTTCACGATTGCTTGACAATCATCAAAACTTCCATCCACTTCCAAAGCAGTAATGTTTTGACCCAATGTGGTTAATTGTAATTCTTGAATAGGGCTCACCTTCCCTTTGGGATATAATATAATTACATCCACCCCAGCCACACCTAAAAACCCATTGGCTACAGCACCTCCCGTGTCTCCACTAGTTGCGACTAATACGGTGCTTGGTTTAGTAGCTTCTGTATTGTGATTATTCGCTGCAGCATTTTCTGCACGCGCTATTTTAGAAAAATACCCTAAGCACCTACTCATAAATCGCGCACCCACATCCTTAAATGCTAGTGTGGGACCATGAAATAATTCAAGGGAAGAAATAGTATCGGTAATAGGAACTAATGGAAAATCGAAGTTGATCGTTTCGGTACAAATATTTTTTAAAGTAGCATCATCAATAGTGCCGCCTACATATGGGCGCATTACTTCAAAAGCCAAACTTGCTTTATCTAGTGTTTTAAAATTTTCAATTTGTGCAGCAGTAAATATCGGAAGCTCTATTGGAAAATACAATCCCTTATCAGGTGCTTGACCAGTAATGGCCGCAGTTCTGAAATCAATATTCGGTGATTGTTTTTGTAAACTATAATACTGCATTGATGAAAAATATATTTAATCCGTTTTACTTTACTTAAAATAAATCTACTATCTCCACGCCTTTTTGATTGATGGTGGTTACATAAGTGTGATGTGGTAAATTCATTGCCGCATACAAATCATGCATTTCCTTTTCAACCGCTTTCGCAATTTCTTCGGTCTTGCTTAACATAAATATAGAAGGACCGGAACCTGAAATACCACCACCTAAAGCGCCTGTTTGTTTACAGGATATTTTTAATGCATCAAAGCCGGGGATTAATATGGATCTCACGGGTTCAATAATCACATCCTCCAATGACCTTCCTATTAAATCATAATCTGATTTCAATAATCCTGCCACTAGTCCAGCTATATTGCCCCATTGTTTAATAGCATCTTTTAATAACACTTTTTGTCTTAATATGCTTCTTGCATCTGCTGTTCGAACTTCAATTTGAGGATGCACAATAGTTACAAATAATTCAGGTGAGGGTAAGGTAACTATTTCTAATGGGAAGATAGATCGCACTAATGTAACGCCTCCAAAAATACATGGAGCGATATTATCCGCATGCTTTACACCCGATGCCACTTTTTCACCATTCATTGCAAATCGCACTAAATCATCCTTGGAAAATATATTCCCCAATAAATAATTAGCCCCGACCACTGCACCTGCAGAGCTTGCCGCGCTCGAACCTACGCCACTTCCGGGTTTGATTAGTTTATTTATTTTTACTTCGAACTTAATATTAGTTTTATCATACTCTTCCAACAAAGCAAGTAAGGCCGCCCCCGCAACATTTTTTTCTGGTTCAGTAGGTAGGTTATATGCATCCAAATTAATAATAACAATACTTGGTTCCTGCTCAGTGCGAGCAACCCATCGCATTTCCATTTCATCATAGGGATCGTTCACGGCAAAGCCCAATATATCAAATCCACACACCATATTTGCTACGGTGGCAGGGGCTTTTATTTTAATCCATTGATTACTTGGAACCATAATAATATTTTATACTCTTGCTGCTCTGATAATATCTGCAAACACACCCGATGCCGTTACATCGGCCCCGGCACCCGCACCCTTTACGACCAATGGCAACTCAGGATAACGGCCTGAATAAAACAACACCAAATTATCCTTACCATACAAATGATAAAAATCGGAGCTAGGTTCAATATGTTGTAATCCAACTTTGGCAACTCCTTTTCCATTGGCATCATTTTCAAAATTGGCCACAAATTTTAATTTGCAATTTTTTGCAGCCGCTGCATCATATATCTTTTTAAAATGAGGCTCCTGTTTTTCCATTTCCTTATAAAAATCTTCCACCGATCCATCAAAGCAACTTGCAGGTAAAAATCCTTCATTCTCAATATCTGACATTTCAATTTTATTGCCCGCCTCCCTGGCCAAGATCATTATTTTACGCATTACATCCGTTCCGCCTAAGTCCATTCTTGGATCAGGTTCGGTATACCCTTCGGCTTGTGCCTGACGCACTACTTGTGCAAATGGCACTGTTCCATCATATTGGTTAAATACAAAATTCAATGTGCCCGATAATACGGCTTGTATTTTATTAATAGAATCGCCACTTAATATTAAGTTATTCAATGTACCAATAATAGGTAAGCTAGCGCCCACATTAGTTTCAAATAAAAACGAAGCGTTGTACTCGCGCGCTAATGATTTTAATTTCAAGTAATTATCATAGGGTGATGAGCAGGCTATTTTATTACATGCTACCACCGAAACTGCCTTACCTAATAATTGCGCATATGCATTGGCTACTTGTTCATGTGCTGTCACATCTACAAACACACTGTTACGTAAATTATTATCAATAATAGTGCTTACATATTTATTAATATCACCCAAGGGCGCATCTACCAACTGTTCCCGCCAATTAGATAAATCAATGCCCTCTTGATTAATAATTTGTCGTTTACTATTGGCAATACCTACAATATTTATTTGTAAACGCAGTTGTTCCTGTACATATGCTGCTTGTTTCTTAATTTGATCAATTAATTTACCGCCCACATTTCCAACACCGGCGATATATAAATTCACTTGCTTGTAAGAGGTTTCAAAAAATGCTTCATGCAAAACGTTGATCGCTTTACGAACATCTGAGGTTGCTATTACTGCTGTGATATTTTTTTCAGAAGACCCTTGTGCAATAGCGCGTACATTAATACCATTACGTCCCAACACACCAAACATTTTTCCACTCACCCCAGGGTGACTTTTCATTTGCTCTCCTACTAAAGCCAATATTGAAACTTCCTTTTCAATAATTAAGGGTTCTACTTTTTGTGTTTGTATTTCTTTCTCAAACTCCGCATCCACGGCTATTTTAGCTTGGTGCGCATCCTGCATATTTACCCCAACACATATTGAATGTTCAGATGAACTTTGCGTGATTAAAATAATGTTGATTTGCTTATTCGCTAGTGCCTCGAATAATCTTTTTGAAAATCCTGGTATACCTACCATACCACTTCCTTCCAAGCTTAATAAACAAATATCTTGTATGCTTGAAATGCCACGAATAAAATTATCATCCTTTGGTGATTCATTTTGAATGATTGTTCCCGGATGATTTGCATCAAAGGTGTTTTTAATTAAAACTGGTATGTTTTTATGCATGACCGGTTGTATGGTCGGCGGATAAATAACCTTTGCACCAAAATGCGATAACTCCATCGCTTCCTGGTAAGAAATTTGTGGAATTTCTTTTGCATTGTGCACAATCCTTGGATCCGCAGTCATCATACCACTCACATCTGTCCAAATTTCTAAACGATCCGCTTCTAATGCTGCAGCAAATATGGCGCCTGTATAATCGGATCCGCCCCTGCCCAATGTAGTAGTGTTTCCTTCCTTATCGGAGGAAATAAATCCGGGTGCTATATATAAGTCAAATGCATTGGCAGGATTTTTAAAATAATCCTGAATTGTTTTATAGGTTAATTCTTTATCAACAACTGCATTTAAAAAATTAGAATCTGTTTTAATTAACTCGCGCGCATCCACCCATTGTTGGTTAATTCCTTTAGCTGCAAATGTAGCTGCTATAATTTTTGATGATAATAACTCGCCATAACAAACAATCTTATCTTTCATGCGCGGCGATAACTCCTTTAACATGAATAAGCCTTCACAATTTGCTTCTATCTCATTGATTAATTGTTTGACAATACTTAAAGTAGCACTTTGTTGTTGTATCGGTAATAATATGCGAACAATATCCAAATGCTTTTGCTCAATATTTTCAATAATCGTTTTATAGGCCTCATTTCCTTGTGCTGCCGTTTGTGCTAACATTAATAATTGATCCGTAACCCCTTGCATAGCAGATACCACAACAATACATGGCTTATTTTGTAAACTTTGTGTTACAATTTCTACCACATTCCCTATCGCGTTTTCGCTTCCTACCGAACTCCCTCCAAATTTTAAAACCTGCATATCCCTTTTTTTTATTGACCACATTTTATGTTAGCTATATTAAATAGCCATAAATATTATCGTCTTTGTTTATTTCATTGTAATTGATCTGATACTTTTTCATATTATTTATGAGTGTTTCATGATCTTTTTTAGATCTTAATTCCAATCCAACCAGTGCTGGTCCCGCTTCCTTGTTGTGCTTTTGTACATATTCAAACCTCGTAATATCATCATAAGGTCCTAATACTTTATTTACAAATTCCTTTAAGGATCCTGGACGTTGTGCAAATCGAATTAAGAAATAATATTTTAAGCCTTCATATAATAAAGACCTTTCCTTAATTTCTTGCATGCGTGCAATATCATTATTACCGCCGCTTACAATACATACAATTGTTTTACCTTTTATTTGCTCCGCGTAATCATCCAATGCCGCTATGGACATGGCACCCGCTGGCTCAACCACCATCGCTTCCTCATTATACATTTGTAAAATGGTAGTACAAATTTTTCCTTCTGGTACCAAATGCATATCATCTAGTGCATCTTTACAAAATGCAAATGTGACATCTCCAACTCTTTTCACCGACGCGCCATCCACAAATTTGTCAATGTTTTCTAATTCAACAGGGGCACCCGATTTCAATGCCCAAAACATACTTGGTGCCCCTTCTGGTTCCAAGCCAATCACTTTTGTATTAGGTGATTTTTGTTTAAAATAAGTGCCGACCCCTGCACTTAATCCGCCACCACCCACGGGTAAAAAAATGAAATCAATGGGATCCGGGGTTAATGTTTTAATATCATCTAAAATTTCAACACCTACGGTTGCTTGTCCTGAGATAATTGCTGGATGATCAAATGGAGGAATGAATGTCATACCATGTTCAATGGTATACGCTTTTGCTGCAATCGCAGTATCATCAAAAGTATCTCCCACTAAAACCACTTCCACAAACTCATCACCAAACATTTTTGTTTGGTTTACTTTTTGTTGCGGCGAAGGGATAGGCATAAATACCACACCCTTAACGCCTAGTTTTTTACAACTATACGCAAAGCCCTGCGCATGGTTACCTGCACTCGCACACACCACCCCTTTTGCCAATAGCTCAGGTGATAGTTGATGCATCATATTATACGCACCTCTTAATTTATAAGAGCGTACAATTTGTAAATCCTCTCTCTTTAAATATACGCTGCACTCATATTTGCGAGATAAGTTGGCATTAAACTGAAGTGGTGTATGAGTTACGACCGACTTTAATCTTGCTACTGCTCCGGCAATATCCAGTACAGGTTTATTTATATTCTTTGCTTCACTCATATATTCCCTTTAATATGATTCATCCTTCGATGAATTATTTGATTCAAATAAATCGAGTAGCGCTTTTTATTACTGTGCTACCCAATTTATCATCATCTATCTTTTAAACAACCTTATTTACCTGGTTGATTTTCTGGTCTTAAACTTCTTACAGTTCGTCCCGCTTGCCACATTTCACTATTGTGTAATTCAGCTAATTCCACTTCTAATTTTTCACGGTAATCAGGCTTACTGTTTAAATCAATGGAACGTGCCGACTCAACGCCAGTAGCAACACTTTTATATAAGTCACTAAAAACAGGTAATGTAGCATCACGGAATTTTTTCCACCAATCCAATGCACCTCTTTGTGCAGTGGTTGAACAGTTTGCATACATCCAATCCATTCCATTTTCAGCAACCAATGGCATTAATGATTGTGTTAATTCCTCCACAGTTTCATTAAAAGCTTCTGAAGGGCTGTGTCCGTTTTTACGCAACACTTCATATTGCGCTGCAAAGATACCTTGAATTGCGCCCATTAATGTACCACGCTCCCCAGTTAAATCAGAAAAAACCTCTTTTTTGAAATCTGTTTCAAATAAATAACCAGATCCAATAGCGATACCCAAGGCAATAACTCTGTCCCAAGCCTTTCCGGTTGCATCTTGGAAGATGGCATAACTACTATTCAAGCCACGACCCTGTAAAAACATTCTTCTTAAAGAAGTACCTGATCCTTTAGGCGCTACTAAAAATACATCCACATCAGCTGGAGGTATAATGCCTGTTTGCTCATTAAAAGTGATACCAAAACCATGAGAAAAATACAACGCTTTTCCTGGGGTTAAATGTTTTTTTACGGTTGGCCACATTGCAATTTGCGCAGCGTCACTTAATAAATAACAAATAATAGTTCCTTTTTCTAAAGCTTCTTCTATTTCAAATAAAGTAGTACCTGGTACAAAACCATCTTTTACTGCCTTATCCCAACTTTTTGAATTTTTTCTTTGTCC
>Ga0209596_1001157_pt1 | contig 23127 bp, 13 predicted proteins | sample M_130807_MF_Meta_FD_187314 | JGI IMG/M metagenome (GOLD analysis project Ga0209596, IMG submission 187314) | Freshwater microbial communities from Lake Montjoie, Canada to study carbon cycling - M_130807_MF_MetaG (SPAdes) (version 2) | ecosystem: Environmental > Aquatic > Freshwater > Lake...
AAATTCAGCACCCGATGCTATGGTTCTAGCGATATCTGGACCCGTTCGTATACCACTATCCATCATGATTTTTATTTGCCCCTTATATTTTTCTACGATTGGATGTAAACTTTTGATAGTGGATTGCCCTGCATCTAATTGTCTACCGCCATGATTGGATACGATAATACCATCCAATCCTAATTTTATTGCCATCTCAGCATCTTCTTCAGATGCAAGTCCTTTAATTACTAATTTTCCTTTCCATTGATCTCGGATAGCAGCAATTTTTTCTTCATTTAATCTACCCGAAAAAGTTTTATTCATAAACTGTCCCAACTGTTTCATATTTAAATCCTTGGGCATATAGGGCTTCATCGTTTGAAATGACGGTTGCCCATGATATAAAGTTTTCAGCGCCCACTCCGGCCTTCCCATGATTTGCAAGATATTTTTTAGTGTCATGCGCGGCGGCATTGCCAAACCATTTCTAATATCTCTTGGACGATATCCAAAAGTAGGGACATCGCTTAAAATAACTAATACAGGACAAGCAACATCTTGTAATCGTTTTATTATTTTATCTCTAATCTCATTTTCAGCAGGATGATATAATTGAAACCAAGCGCGCCCCTCTGTTAGCGCACTTATCTTTTCAATATTGCTGGTGGAAACCGTACTTAATATAAAAGGGATATTGTGCTTGCATGCTGCCTTCGCTAAAATCTCAGGGGCATTGGGCCAAACCAAACCCTGTAACCCGATGGGTGAAATTCCAAATGGCGCATCATACACATGTCCAAACAAATTAGTTTCTAATTTGGCTTCAATATGCTTTCTTAAATAATACGGCTTTAGTTCTACCGCTCTTAATTCCTGGGTATTTTTGTATAAATTAATATCCTCATTACATCCGCCATCAAGATATTCAAAAGCAAATTTTGGAATTTTTGATTTTGCTTTTTTTATTAAATCATCAATACCTGGATAGTTATAATTATAAGAAAGAGACATATTTTATTGTTTTACAACAGCTCTTACGCCCGTATTTCCGCCACCATTTAATGTCATATCATGCGGCTTATTAATTTTCCAGCCACCTCTTGTGAAATCTGGAACATCAATTGATTTTGATCTTTGGCCTACAGAGCTACCACTCAAAGGGAATACAGAACTCCATGCTGCAGCGTCATATACATCCTGATCCAATGGTAAACCATTGCGTAAACAATCAATTAATCTCCAGTCCATGATAAAGTCCATTCCACCATGACCGCCAATATTTTTAGCAATTTCTCCGATATGTTTTACAATCGGTGGTGTATATTTTTCTCTCATGCCATTTAATTCTTCTTCTTTCATCCATGCGTGTCCTAATGCAATACGCTCTGGACCAGGATATTTTTGTGCTACGCCCTTGGTACCACTCACCAAATGGATTCTTGAATAAGGACGCGGAGAAGATACATCGTGTTGTACCATTAATGTTTTACCAAGATCGGTTCTAATAATAGTCGTGTTCATATTACCACGATATGTTTTTCCTGTGTACTCTTTGAAAAAATCATCCGTTGCTGCCATTTCGTTTGCTAAGTTGCCCAATGAAAAATCATTCGTGCTCATGCTCACTAGGTGATCAAATTTATCGCCACGATTAATATTCATGCATTGTGCAATCGGTCCCAATCCATGTGTAGGATATAAACTACCATTGTTTTGAATGTTTTCTTTCAATCTCCACATATCCGCATACGCCGTTTTATTAAATAAATATTCATGGCTTAAGTCATGTATGTATGCGCCCTCAGCATGTAAAATTTCACCAAACAATCCGTTACGTGCCATATTAAGTGTGAGCAATTCAAAAAAGTCATAGCAACAATTTTCAAGCATCATCATGTGCTTGCGTGTTTTTTCGGAAGTTTCTACCAGCTCCCAACATTGATCAATCGTTTTAGCGGCAGGTACTTCAGAAGCAGCATGCTTACCGTTTTTCATTGCATACACCGAGATAGGCGTGTGTAATGACCATGGCGTAGTTACATAAACTAAATCAATATCATTGGATTCGCAAACCGCTTTCCAGCCCTCAGCGCCTGAATATGCCTTTGCTTTAGGTAAACCTTTTTTTGTAAGAATACTTTGCGCTTTTTCTACGCGATCAGGATATTTATCGCATAAAGCTTTTATTTCAACACCATCTATATAACTTAATCTGTCAACCGCACCTGGTCCGCGATTACCCAATCCAATAACAGCAACACGCACCGTTGGTAATTTGGGTGCTGCATAACCACACATATTAAATGCAGCAGGAGCAGTGGTTGTACTTTTTACATGACTAGCTGCAAATCCTTTTTCTGGAATCGCTGAAATTATTGCACCAGAACCTAGGGCAATGTTTCGAAGAAACGAGCGTCTATTTGTACTCATTGTATTTGTATTGAAGGTGAATATTAAAGATAAGGAAAACAAGGATTATAAATTATTTTAGATCGCTCATTTTTACGAGCGCTTTTAGCCGCTCCTGTAATAAGTTTACTATATTAGTATTTCATCAATGAGAATAATTCTATGAAACGCAGAAACTTTATTGGATTAAGTAGCACTTTAGGCTTAATGGCCGGTGTTTTGCCAGGTGTTGCAATTGGGGAAACGAAACAAGTAGAACAAAAGGGGAAGCGCTATCAAAATGGCGCAAGTCCATGGCCTATATGTTTGGATACTGCCACCATTCGGCCCGCCTCACTTAGGGATAAAGTAAGAATTGCTGCAGAAGCCGGTTTTGACGGTCTTGAACCTTGGGATAGTGAATTAGAAGAATTTGAAAAAAACGGTGGCAATTTAAAAGCGCTGGGTGCAGAAATTAAAAAGCTAGGTCTTAAAGTGCCAAGCGTGATTGGTCTTTGGAATGCAATACCCGGAACCATGCCCGAGTTTGAAGCCTCGCTGAAAGAAACGCGTCGACGTATGCGTATGGCCCATGATATTGGTGCTGAACATATTCAAACCATACCGAATACCTTGCCTGAGAATTATAATCAAAAATGGGTGGCAGATAGATATCGTGATATCATTGAAATTGGCATGAAAGAATTTAATATTAAACCTGCATTGGTTTTTGTAAAATATTTTACCATCAAAACTTTAGGTCAAGCGGTTGGTATAGCGATGGATGCAAACCATCCAAACGCGCTAGTTATTCCCGATGTGTATCATATGTATATTAGTGATGGTGGTTTTGAAGGATTAAAAATGTTAAAGGGAGATGCTATTGCCATTTTTCAATTCAATGATGCGCCCAACACGCCTGCGTTTAAAGATTTAAGAGATGAACACCGTGTTTATCCTGGTGATGGGATATTGCCACTTGCTTCTATATTTAAAGATTTAAAAGCAACAGGATATAAAGGATTTATTTCATTAGAAATGTATAATCCAAATTATTATAAAGAAGATTTATTACAAGTCGCTAAAACCGGATTAAGAAAAACTTTAGAAGTACTTAAAAAAGCGGGCGTATAAAATTTGAAATAAATTTATTTTCGATAAGCTTTATACGAGAATATCATTGATCACTTTTCCAGAAACATCTGTGAGTCGGAATCGTCTTCCTTGGTATTTGTAGATTAATTGTTCGTGGTTGATGCCCATGATATGTAATAATGTTGCATGAAAATCGTGCACGTGCACGGGGTCCTTTACGATGTTGTAACTAAAATCATCAGTTTGTCCGTAAGTCATGCCAGGCTTGACGCCTGCGCCAGCCATCCACATGGTAAAACAACGCGGATGATGGTCTCTGCCATAATTATCTTTTTCTAATTTACCTTGGGAATAAGCAGTACGACCAAACTCACCACCCCATATTACTAAAGTATCATCGAGCATACCCCTTCTTTTTAAATCCATAATTAATGCCGCTGATGCTTGATCGGTTTGCATACATTGTTGTTTCATTCCTTGTGGCAAGGAGCCATGATGATCCCATCCCTGATGATATAGTTGTACAAAGCGCACATCTTTTTCTAAAAGTTTGCGCGCTAATAAACAATTCGCGGCGAATGTTCCTTTTTCTCTACTATCTGGTCCGTATAAATCAAAAACCTCATCTGATTCGTTGGCCGTATCCATCACATCAGGTACAGATGTTTGCATTCTGAATGCCAATTCGTATTGTGCCATACGCGCATCCACTTCCGCATCACCCCAAACTTCATTTTGTAAATTATTTAGTTGACCTAAATAATCCAACATCTCTTTTCTATCTTTTCCATCATAGCCTTCAGGATTATTTAAAAATAATACGGGATCGTTGCCTGATCTAAATTGTACCCCTTGATGTTGTGAAGGTAAAAATCCATTCCCCCATAATCTTGCATACAATGGTTGATCTCGAGATGCATTTTTTGAAACCAATACAATAAATGCAGGTAAATTTTTATTTTCAGAACCCAGTCCATAACTCAACCAAGAACCAATGGAAGGTCGACCAGGAAGTTGATGTCCTGTTTGAAAAAATGTGAGTGCTGGATCATGATTTATTTGTTCTGTAAACATGGATTTAATAATACACAACTCATCTACCACTTGCGCGGTGTAAGGTAATAAATCGCTTACCCAGGTATTACTTTTTCCATGCTTTTTAAAGTTTGCAAAAGAAGATGCAATGGGAAGTAAAGCTTGACTGGCACTCATTCCTGTTAAGCGTTGCCCATTACGAATCGAATCAGGCAAGCCCTGTCCTTGCATTTTTATTAAGCCTGGTTTGTAATCAAAGGTTTCAAATTGTGAAGGGCCACCGCTCATAAATAAATATACTACACGCTTAGCTTTTGGCGCGATGGTAGGTAAGGCGTCTAATATTTGTTGTTCAAAAGTTTTTGTAGAAATACTACTACTTAATAAGGTACCCAATGCCATCGCGCCCATCCCGCCTGCTGTACTTTTCAAAAAATTGCGACGCTCAATTTTTTTATTGATCGCTTCAAATTCTTGATTATATATTTTAAAATCATTTTGTTTTCTCATAAACTTACCTTTTAGTAATGGTTGCATCAGAATTTAATATAGTGCTTGCGACTACACTATTTGCGGCTACCCAATAGGGATCCAATGTTTTATTAATTTTATATAAACCCGCATTTATCCATCCTTTTATTTTAGTTGGGTTGGCTTTAAACTTATTATATTCTGTTTGTTGCATTGCGCTTAATAATGCGATTTGTTTTGAACTAGGTGTAATACCTGTAAGTTGTCGGTAAGCCAAACTTATAGCTGCCGTTGTATTTTGTTGTTTAGTGATGCTTTCCCCCATCACTTTCGCCGCTTCAATAAAAGTGGGATCATTCAAAGTAACCAATGCTTGTAATGGCGTATTGGTGGATTGTCTGCGAACCACACAAGAGGCTCTCGAAGGCCCATCAAAATTGGCTAGGGTTGGATTAGGAACCGTTCTTTTTAAAACAATATAAAGGCTTCTTCTATATACCTGATCAGTCGTGTCTTGATTATATTTGGTCCCATTAATTTCCCATAGTCCTTCGGGTTGATAGGGATACACGCTCTTGCCGCCCAACTTTTTATTTAACAAACCACTTGCCACTAAAGCATTGTCTCGAATCATTTCAGCGGATAAGCGAATAGATGGACCTCTTGCCAACAATTTATTTTCTGGATCCTTTTCCATTTGCGCGCTACTTGCTTTCGAATCCTGCTGATAAGTAGCTGACATCACAATGAGCTTATTTATTTTTTTAATATCCCAGTTGTTTTCCCGCAATTCAATCGCTAGCCAATCCAATAAATTTAAATGACTAGGCATTTCTCCTTGGTTACCAAAATCCTCTGCTGTTTTAACCAAACCCTTACCAAAAAAGTTTTGCCATAAATGATTGATAGCAACCCTTGCTGTTAAAGGATTACGCTCATCCGTTAACCATTGCGCTAAGCCATATCTGTTTTTTGGAAGTTGGTTAGAGAAGGGTAATATTTTTTCAGGGGTATTTGGAAATACTTGTTTTGTTGGCGCATCATATTGCCCCCTGTTCAGTAAAAAAGTTTTTTTAGGTTGCTGCATTTCTTGCATCACCATTAATTCTTTGATATGCTCAGTTGAATCTGATAATAATTTTCTTTGTGTTTGTAGCGCAAGGTTTGCATTTTTAATGTCGACATTCACAACTGAGTTGTAATAATCTTTTAAATTTGAAATATCCTCCGTGCTTAATTCGATCCTGGTTTTTTTTGTGATTAAATCCCAATTTGATTTTTTTGCCAATACTTTTATTTCAAAAGGCGTTAACGCTCGGTTATATACACTAATATCATCTATTTTTCCGCCCTTCATTCCAAAACCACGGCCCCAACCGCCTATTTGCAATCCCGGTTCGTCCTTTGAAAAAAATACAATGTCTTTATATAATTGATCAATTTGTGTTTCCATTTTCAAAGGAGATCCGTCTATAAATAAATTCAAACCTTTTGCTGTCGCTGAACCATCATAGGTCATAGTGAGTTGTATCCATTGGTTACGAGGCACATCGGTTAGTGAAACTTTTGTAATGGCATTGGAAGGCGCTGTATGTGCCATAGTCATTTCAAGTCGATTGTTTTTTAAGTAAACATTGTATCCCTTGAAATTATATAACCTTTCCGTATTGCTTTTATGAAAGATAACCCCCTCCTTCATTTCCTTGGAAATGTTTACCCATAGCCCAATGGTAAAAGGATCCGATTTTCTAAAAACACCGATTTCTTTTAAATCCAAATAGGTGTCGCCAGTTAAATATAAACTTTGTCCATTACCATTTTTTTCAAAAACCAGGGGTTCGCTTTTACTATCTCCGTCGCGACGTAGGGCGGCAGTTTTACTATCGTTGACACTATTTTTTAATGAATCTTCAAAACTATATAAGGCTTGTAAATTTTCAGTGGGTATACCCTTGCTCGACATTGTTTTATATTTTTCCTGTTGTATCCATTCATTAAACGCACTAGATGTATTTTCATAGCTTAATTTTAATTGCGCTTCTTTTTCCTTAACCAATGAATTAATATATTGAATAGTTTTTTCTTGTTCTGTCGTAGGAAGCATTAATGTGGGTGTTGGCATATCATCATTCCAAGAAATCTGTCCCGCCTCGCGTACATTATTAAAAAAACTATACAGCTGATAATAATTTTCCTGTGACACTGGATCATATTTATGATCATGACATCTTGCACAACCCACGGATATGGATAAAAAGGCTTCTCCAAAAGTATTGGTACGATCCATCACATATTCTGTTTGGAATTCTTCTTCTATTATACCACCCTCCATATTTTGTGGATGATTGCGATTAAACGCAGTTGCAATAATCATATCCTTGGTAGGCGAAGGCATTAAATCACCCGCTAGTTGATAGTGGATGAAATTTTTATAAGACATGTTTTCATTAAAAGCACCAATAACCCAATCGCGATATACCGACATATCTCTGGTTCTATCCACGGTGTATCCATAGGAATCAGCAAAGCGTGCTAGGTCCAACCATTGGGTCGCCATTTTTTCACCATAATGCGGGGAACTTAATAGTCGGTCTACTTGCTTTTCGTATGCGTCCGCACTTTGGTCGTTTAAAAATTGGTCTATTTCATCAATGGTTGGCGGAAGACCGGTTAAATCCAAGGAAAGCCTTCTTAATAAAATTTCCTTAGACGCTTTCGGGCTAGGCTGTAAACCTTCTTGTTGTAATCGACTAAATACAAAATTATCAATGGGGTTATTCACCTGTAAATTATAGATGTCTGGTATCGCCTTTTTTTGTGGTGTAACAAAAGCCCAATGCGGCTTATATACCGCACCCGTTTCAATCCATTTTATAAGTATTGCTTTTTCCTTTGCATCTAAGGTTAAATGAGATTTAGGATCCGGCATCATGTAACTAGGATCGGAAGATAAAATGCGGTGGTAAAGTTCACTCTTATTTAAATTCCCTGGTACAATGGCAAATTTTCCAGGGCTTTCTGGCAAAGGTCCATAAGCTGACGCCTCCATATCTAATCTAAGTCCTGCTTTTTGTTTTGCCTTATCCGGCCCATGACATTTAAAGCACTTGTCAGATAGAATTGGTTTAACATGTTCATTATAGTCAATGACAGAAGGTAATTTAAGATACGCTGCATTTACATCCTCAGGTAATTTGGATATGTTTTTAAATGCAAAAAAAACAATTATAAAACCTATGAATAAATAATATTTTTTCATTTTTTCTGAAATTTAAAATCACCTATTTCTATTTTAACGCGGGGATTTATTTTTTTAAAGGCTTCAATCCCCTTTAAAGTTACTTTAGTTTTCCATAAATAAAGCACAGATAAATTTTTTAAATCCGCCAATTGAATAATTCCTTCATCTGAAATATTCGTACCATAAAGGTTAAGCTGCTCCAATTGTGCCAACTGCTTTATATATGTCATCCCATCATCTGTGATTAAAGTGTTTTCAACATTCAACTTTTTAATATTTTTTAAATCCGCAACTATTTTTATATCATTATCATTGATAGGTAAGTTGGTTAATTTTAATACGACTAATTGTTCATTAATATTTTTCAAAGCTTGCAAGCTGGCTTTATTAAAAGGAACTACATTAACAAAATTGGCCATCACAAAATTGGAACCTTCTGCTATATTGGTTAAGATAATATTTTCTTGTTTGAAATCTTCAATGATCGCAGGGCTTATAGCTGCAGGGTTGGGTAAGCTTGAATTTTTTTCAAAACCTTTGATATTATTATTTTCAATGGCAATTTTTTTTGTTTCCCCTATTTCAATTTTTGCGGTTTTTAATTTCGGATCATCTAAAATATTCTTTTCTGCAATTTTATTTGCTGCTGTAATATTGTTTGCCACTTCCTTATTGCTGATGGTGTCAATGATGTCCTCGAAAGAGGCGCCTGATTTTATCCAGCGTTCAATGATTAAGATTTCATTTTGACTTAACTGATGCTTTCCTTTTGGGGGCATGTGTTTTTCGTCATCAATTGGCAATACTAAACTTGTATATAGTGGACTTTTGAAAGTATTACCCGCGACAAATATCTTTCCGTTTTTCCCACCCTTTTTGATGAATATTTCTCCATCCAATCTTAAACCATTTTTCTGTTTTAGTGCAGCGTGACAATTATAACATCTCAATTTTAAGATTGGTGCAACTTCGTCTTTATATAAATTATACTTTACAATAGATATAGAATCCCTCCCACTTGAAATTGTTTGTGTAATTTTTTTTGATGCTCCCTTCAAAGTATCCGTAAGAATAGAGTTGGCGTTTTCATTTGAATTAAATAAATAATTTTCTCCGTGTGTGAGTGTGCCACCATAGTGACCAGTAATGAAAATAAGTAGGGTTAATATGACAGCTAATAATTTTCGGTATTGCTTTAAAAAGTATGCTAGTAATCCTAATGTAGCCGTAGCAATCCCGGTCCATTGGTGTTTTTGTACTAGTAATGCATCATATTCGCCAGAGTTGGATAATATCCATCCTGCAATACAAGCCAAAATAGCACTAATACTACCCACCAAAAAAGCCAATGAAATAGATGTTTGTAAATCAAGGCTGCTGTAATGTTCGCAAACCATCATCAAAACACCCAATAGCAAAATACCAATGGGTAAATGCACAATGACAGGATGTAAATGACCTATGAATTCAAGCATATGATTTAGATAGAAATAAATAGCAAGCTAGCGTATAGCAATTTAACTATTAAATAGGACTATTTGTTAATCTCATACCTAAAATTTAATCTGTCTGGTTCTCCAAAATAAGCAACCACCTCCTCTCTAACTTTAATACCGCCAATAGCTTCCATTGCTTTTTGTGATCGAATGTTATTAGCCCCTACATAAAATGCAACCTTATCTACAAAATTAAATGCATGGCTAAGCATTAATGCTTTTACTTCTTTATTGATAGCCCTTCCCCAACAACCTCTTGAAAAAAAAGTATAACCAATTTGAATTTCTTTATTTGCTTCATTGTATGCACAATACCTAGAGGATCCAATGGCCTCGCCACTTACTCCATCTCTAATGATAAAGGCCCCACCTGATTCCATCGCTCCTTTAAAATAGTTAGTAAAAGCGTCCAATTTATATCTATCAGGATTGGGATGTTGTTCCCAAATTAAAGGATCGGAAGCGACCAAGTACAGCTCGTCAAAATGGGCTTGCTTCAAGGGTTCTAGCCAAACAAGTTCGTTTTTTAAATGGGTGGGTTGTAAGTTCATAAAAGGAAAAAATATTATTAAATTAGGCTTGCCCCTTAAAATATAAAGAAGTTCAATGCATTTTTAATATTTAAATTTACTATATTTTTATGACATCCAAAATTGCACTGTTCAAATGAAAAAAATTATCACCCAGTTTTTTATTTTACTTTTTTTTGTAAACATAGGATTTGGACAACAAATAAATGTCCCCGTTTTTATTTCAGGTACTGAAGGGTATAAAAGTTTTCGAATACCCGCAATTATTAAAACCCCTAATAATGATTTATTGGCCTTTTGCGAAGGCAGGGTTAATTCATCAGGTGATTTTGGAGATATAGACATTGTTATGAAACGAAGTTCCGATAATGGCAAAACCTGGTCACCAATTAGCGTTGTAGCAACTTATGATTCTTTACAAGCAGGGAATCCCGCACCGGTGGTTGATAGGAGTGATCCCGCTTTTCCTAGTGGAAGATTATTTTTATTTTATAATACGGGTAATAATCATGAAAGCGAAATAAGAAATGGCAAGGGTGTAAGAGAAGTTTGGTATAAAACATCAATTGACAATGGCTATACATGGAGTGACGGTATTAATATTACCACGCAAACACATCGACCCATGCAGCCAACCGCCAATCCATTATATAACTTTAAAGAAGATTGGAGACATTATGCAAATACACCAGGCCATGCTTTACAGGTTTCGAGTGGTTTATATAAGGGCCGAATTTTTATTCCAGCAAATCATTCTGCAGGGCCACCTCAAAAGCAAGGAGAAGATTATTTTGCACATAGTTTTTATTCTGATGATCACGGAGCCACTTTTAAGTTAAGCGAAAAATTACATTTACCTGGTAGCAATGAATCAACTGCTGCTGAACTTTCTAATAATAGAATGATGCTTAATGCAAGAAATCAAAAAGGCGATATTCGATTACGCATAGTGGCAATTAGCTCGAATGGTGGTGCATCCTGGGATACCAGTTATTTTGATCAGCAACTTCCAGACCCTGTTTGTGAAGGAAGTATTTTAAATATTGGCGTAAAAAATAAAAAACAAATTATTGCTTTTTCAAATGCAGCAGATGCTAAAAATAGAAACAACCTAACCTTACGTATTAGTTTTGATGAAGGAAAAACATGGACAAAAAATTGGATCATTGATAATACCACCGAACCAAAAATGATGAGTAATAATTCAGCTTATTCCGATTTGGTATTAATGAACAAGCAACATATTGGTATTTTATATGAAAAGGATAATTATAGTGAAATTATTTTTACAAGCGTTAATTGGAAAAAAGCATCAAGGAGTCATTAGTCAAATAAATACGAATGAATATCTTGCCCCAACTTTGTTATTTCTCCGATCTTCTTCTTGCTTCTTCCGCCTCTTTGTAAATTCTAATCCATGTTAAGGACATATCAATGATGGCTAATAATGGGCCTATCACGATGACCATAATTACTTCCAAGCCTGGTGTATATCCTGTTACGCCATCTAAAGAAGACGCTTTTGATCTCTGATATAATTTGTACAAACAATAAATTGCCGAAAGGATCCAAATACTTATAATTACATTTTCACTCATAATATTTTTTATTTAGCGCAAAGATACGAATTTAATTTTCAATTTTTCCTACCGCTCTGTTATTAGCACCGGTGCGCTTTTGTAATTCATCGCCTAAGTCGGCACGGGCATCTTCTGCAAGCGCCTGTAGTTTTTTCACGATGTCGGGATGCATATCTTTAATATCATAATTTTCGGCCGGATCCCTTCTTAAATCATATAAAGCCATGGGCATATCTATATCCTCTGGTGCTTTTCCTGGATAGCCATTCATTCCAGGTAATTGATTTAAATATGATCTCGACGGGTGTGCAAAAACTAATTTCCAATTATCAATACGCACTGCCTCCAATGAATTTTTACGATAATAGTATAAAAAGTTTTTTCGAGGTGATGTATTTTTATCTCCTTGTAAAATAGGAAGGATACTTACGCCATCAATTTTTTTATTAGGTAAAGATGTTTTTGTTATTTCAGCAATGGTTGGAAATAAATCAATGGTGGAAGCAAGCTGGTTACTCACCACATTCGGTTGAATAGTTCCCTTCCATCTTATAATACCTGGTACACGTTGTCCTCCTTCAAAGGAAGTACCCTTTCCTTCTCTTAATCCACCGGTGGATCCTGCATGATTTCCATAATTAATCCATGGCCCATTATCGCTTGTAAAAATGACAATCGTATTATTATCAAGTCCATTTTCTTTTATTGTTTTTAAGATACGACCCACGGATGCATCAATTTCTTGAATTACATCACCATATAATCCTTGTTTACTTTTTCCTCTAAACGCAGGTGATGCATTAATGGGTACATGCGGCATGGAATGTGGTAGGTATAAAAAGAAAGGGTTGTTTTTATTTTTTTTAATAAAATTTTCAGCGGCTGTTGTATATCTTTCTGTTAATGTAGATTGATCTTCCAAAGTTTTAATCTCTATCCACTTATCATTGTTTTTAATTAATGGCAATTGTGGCAATTTGGATTTACTACTTGAACTGTCTGCCGGCGTTCCGTCATAGTTGACTGGCCACATATCATTTGAATAAGGGATGCCCAAATACTCATCAAATCCTTGCTGTAATGGTAAAAATTGTTTGGCATCACCCAGATGCCATTTGCCATAGATGGCTGTGGCGTAATTTTTTTGTTTTAATAATTCGGCCATCGTCATTTCATCAGAAGCGAGTCCCACTTTGCTTCCCGGGAATAGGGCGCCACTAATACCCACCCTATTGGCATAACAACCAGTCATGATGGATGCCCTGGATGCACTGCATACCGCCTGACTTGACAAAAAATTAGTGAACCTGATTCCCTCACTAGCCAACTGATCAATATTGGGCGTATTAATATCTAACGCACCATAACAAGATAAATCACCATAGCCCATATCATCCATAAATATCAATACGATATTGGGGGTGCTTGATCTTTGTTGTGCCTGACCGCCAATACTTATTATTAAAAATAGTAATCCTTTCCATATACTTCTCATAGGGTGCTGATTTGTAGTTTTGAAGTTAATCAATTAAAATTAAGTTTCCATCCCCCTTTTATTGAATAACCTTTATCATAATCTCGACGTTTGTTTTAAAAAAAGCCTTATTTTTAAAAGGTTAATCATTATTAATAATATTTAAATAAATGACATTGAAATCAAATTCAAGGCGTTCGTTTTTAAAAAATTCGGCGCTCATTTCAGCGGCCTCCGCTTTCCCTACAATTTTAACGAAGGCATCCACAGGATTAAAAGCAGGCGAAAAAGTAAATCTTGCTTGCATTGGTATTGGTAATCAAGGTGGTAATGACCTTATGAAATTCCATGAATCAGGGTTGGCAAACTTTGTTGCATTTTGTGATACCGATATGGGTGGCCCTCAAACACTTGAAGTATTAAAAAAGTTCCCAAATGTTCCGCGCTTTCAGGACTTCCGTCAAATGTTTGATAAAATGGGAAGTCAAATTGAAGCAGTAAGCATTGGCGTACCGGATCATTCACACTTTGCAATCACGATGATGGCACTTAGTTTAGGTAAGCATGTGTATGTTGAAAAACCGATGGCACGTACTTTTACTGAAGTGGAATTAATGATGAAAGCTGCAAAAAAACACCCCAATCTTGTTACGCAAATGGGTAACCAAGGTCACTCCGAAACAAATTATTTTCAATTTAAAGCATGGGCAGAAGCTGGCATCATTAAAGATGTAACAGCAATAACAGCGCATATGAATTTAGGCCGCCGTTGGCATGGATGGGATACCAACATTAAAAGCTTTCCTGCTAAGGAAGCCATTCCAAGTACATTGGATTGGGACACTTGGCATGGGGTAGTGAAGGAACATGATTACAACCACGATTTTGTGGATGGTCAATGGCGTTGTTGGTATGATTTTGGCATGGGTACCTTGGGTGATTGGGGTGCGCATATCATTGATACTGCCCACCAGTTTTTGGATTTAGGTTTGCCCACTGAAGTAAGCATGCTTAAAGCAGAAGGACATAATCAATTCTTCTATCCAAACGATTCTACTATTTTATTTAAGTTCCCTGAGCGCAAAGGAATGCCAGCTTGTGATATTACTTGGTATGACGGTGTAAATAATATTCCGCCATTCCCAGACGGTTACGGTGATCCAATGGCGCCAGATCCAAATATTCCGCCACCTAAAAATGGTAAAGTAAAGGCGCCTCGTTACAATCCAGGTAAAATTATTTATGGTAAGGACTTAACTTTTAAAGGTGGATCACATGGCGCTCAACTTTATATTATACCAGAAGATAAGGCGAAAGATATGGCAGGAAAACTTCCGGTAGTACCAGTGAGCCCTTCTAATCACTATGCAAACTTTTTAAAAGCCTGTAAGGGCGAAGAAAAAACACGCTCACCATTTGAAATTGCAGGACCATTAAGTCAAGTATTTTGCTTAGGTGTTATCTCGCAACATTTAAATACGACCATTAAGTTTGATAGAAAAACTAAAAAAATAACAAATAACAAATTAGCAAACGAAATGTTATTAGGGGCACCTCCGCGCAAAGGATGGGAGCAATACTATAAAGTATAGTTTATGAAAATTAAATAAACTTTATTTTATTAAATAGTTTTAAACAAAGAAGCCGCCCCGAATTATCGGGGCGGCTTCTTTGTTTAATTTCTAATGAGCTTATTTAATTCGGAATCAACTTCAAGGAAATAACCGCTAAGCGGTGTCCTTCTTCTTTATTGACTCTTACTATTTTTAAGAATAATTTATGATCACCTGGTTTCACATTTTGTAATGGTAATGTTTGGGTGCTAAATAAAGTCCCTTTATAATTTTCCATTTTAAGTTCCCCAATTACATTTTTATTTCCTTTGCCAGGTGCTGGTTCGTCTTGAAACAAGGTAATTATATAACCCTTATCTAATTGCTGTGGAATACCATAAGAGAAATCAATAGCTTTTATTCCGTCTAAAGTAATATTTGAAAACTCTAACCAGCCATCTTCACCATTTAAAAAGGCAGCCCTATGTTCTCTCCATCCCTTCACATCTACTCTTGTAGTTGCATTGTTACTTGGCATATTAATTAATGAACTACGAAGTGTAATGCTATTGGTTGTGCTTAATGGTTTAATACCTGCACCGCCTTTATCCGTGTAACTTGCAGTGATTTGCATTAAATTTCCTGCGCCCATATCTTCTGGGGTTGCTGCAATGGTTCCTTTTGCAGGTAAAGAAACTTCTTTCTTTTTATTAACACTTAAAATGTAGTCAATAATTAAATCTAATTCCTCCTGTTTTAAAGTTGGATGTGCAGCCATGGCTACTTCACCCCAAACGCCACTTCCACCTTTAATTATTTTGTTGGATAAATAGGTTTTGTTTTTTAAATCGTTTTTATATTTATCTGAAATCATTGCAAATGATGGGCCTACTGATTTTTCTTTTTCTTTATGACATGCTTTACAATCAAGTGTTGCCACTAAATTTTTCCCTTCCATAATTCCAGTCATCACTTGATGTCCTACTACTTGTGCTTTATCGGGACTACTTAAATAATCTACTTTTACATAAATTGATTTATTGTCAATACCTCCTTTCTCCGTAGATCCATCTTCCTTATCTTTTACATTTACTGCATAAGCGATTGGTTTGCCTGGGAAATAAAAATGATCGCCGCCTGTTAAATTTACGTCAACCTTAGGTGATTCGTTTCCTGCGTATACTTTTATTACTTCGCTTTTCGTTATGGCACCTTTGGTATCTTTTACTGCAACAGCTATTGCATATTCTCCTGCTTTTGTAAATGTAAATGGCGTAGTTGCTGTTTTTGTTGTTTTTATTTGGCTACCAAAATTCCAAATATAGGTAAGTGCATCACCATCGGCATCACCAGATTCCGAAGCATCTGCTTGGATGGTGAATGGTAGTGTGCCCGATAATTTATTGATACTTATTTTTGCTTTAGGAGCTCTGTTGCCTCCGTTATAATCAATTCTTGAAAGGGCAGCATCAGCATTTTTTGTAAACCACCCACTGCCATATTCTAAAACATAAAATCTTCCATCAGGCCCAACTTCAATATCAATTTGACTATTAAATTTGGTGCTTGGCATGAATGGATCCATTTGTTGATAGTTTCCTTCTGCATCCATGGATACCATTTTTAACCAACCCCGAATCCACTCATAAAATAATAATTTATTGTTGAAGTATTCAGGGTATCTCGTTTCTTTTGGATAAAACTCACCATGATAAACTGGTCCTGCCATTGCGTTTCGTCCACCCGTGCCCACTTCAGGGAAATCCGGTGAGTTCGCGTATGGGTACCAAATAAATGGCGGACTTACAGGAGGTAATTCTGTTAATCCTGTATTATTTTTTGATAAGTTCAATGGTTTTTTAGGATCAAAAAAATCGCCTACTACTCCTGTTTCATAATCAAATTGTCGATAAGGATAGTTGCCTCCAATAAATAAAGGGTATCCAAAATAACCAGCTTTACGTGCTTGATTTAATTCATCATATCCACGTGGGCCTTTTTCTTCCAACTTATCTGCGCCTGCATCTGGTCCAACATCCCCCCAATATAAGAAACCTGTTTTTCTATCTACAGATATACGATATGGGTTTCTTGTACCCATTGCATAAATTTCTGGTCTTGTTTTTAGTGTACCTGGTTTAAAAAGATTTCCTTCAGGTATTGAATAAGAAGCATCTGGATTTACCTTAATACGCAAAACCTTTCCTCTTAAATCGTTCGTATTGCTTGAACCCCTGCGACCATCGTATTGCTCAAAGCCCGGACGATTATCTATGGGACCAAAACCCTCTAAAGTATATTTTGAATCTGCTTGATTAAACGGTGTGGTATTATCACCTGTTGAAATGAACAAAGATCCGTCAGGTCCAAAAGTAAGCGAGCCAGCGGTATGACAACAAATATCTCTTGTGGTTGCTACGTCAATAATCTTTTTTTCAGATGCCATATCCAATTTCCCATTCTTAAAAACAAAACGAGATAATCTATTGGCAGCAGTATCTTTTGTCGCATAGAACAAATAAACATAATTGTTTTTTGCATAATTAGGATCGGCAGTAACGCCAATTAATCCTTCTTCCGCATTCACGCCCTTTGCAGTTGATTTGTGATACACGTCTAGCTTAGCTACTTGTGTCACTTTTTTAGTAAGGTGATTATAAAACATCACCTCGCCCTTGCGTTGAACAACTAAAATATCAAAATTTGGAAGTATCGCCATTTCTGTGGGTTCATCAAACATACCACCCGCCAATACATTTTTTGTAAAACGATCTTCATCAGGAATCAAAAATGATTTTGCTTTTGAATAATCTAGTTTCACATTATTTCCCATCGCATATTTTATACCACCTAAAAGATGTTGCAAATAAAGTGGCTCAACAAAAGATTCATTCGTATGTCCAAGCTCTGTATAAAAAGCCCTACCGCCATCATAATCATGGTACCATGCCATTGGATGGCTGTCCCCATTTTTTCCGCCCTCGTATGACTTTTCATCAATGCTTATCAGCACTTTCACTTCACTACCTGGTGCTTTTTTAAAATTATACCACTCATCGTATCTTTCCCAAACTGCAGGAAGATGTGCTGTGCTTTGATGTGTATTGTCATGGACAATCAATTTTGCTGTTTGTTGTTTGGGATGACTTTGGAAATAGGCGCCAGATAATTTTCCATACCAAGGCCAATTGTATTCGCAATCAGTTGCTGCATGAATACCTACATAACCACCACCAGCTTGTATATATCGCTCAAATACAGCTTGCTGTTTGTTATCCAAAATATCACCGGTCGTACTTAAAAATATAATGGCACTATACTTTTTCAAATTTTCTTCTGTAAAAACAGAAGCGTCTTGTGAGGTATCTACCGTAAAATTATTTTCAGCGCCTAATTTTAAAATCGCCAACTTTCCAACCTTGATGGAGCCATGTACGAAAGCGGCCGTTTTAGAAAACACCAATACTCGGTTTTGTGCACCCACTTGCATGGTCATGACAAGTAAAAATGCGATAAAATAGGATTTCATTTGATTCATAATCGTTATTTGAATTTTTTCTTGAACACCCTTGGTTCAAGCCTCAATTTGAAGAATGAATTTAATGATTTTATGACTAATAAAGCAAGCAATAAGGAGGTTATTTATAATCGGTAGGACGCTAGGGGTTCGCGCAATGACTTGTGTTGCTAATGATTGTTAATATTAAAAAAAGCACAAATATTAATTTCAGGAAAATCAGCCACAAACACAGACGCTATTATCAATACAATAATGTTTATATTGTACACTAGTATGTATAAATTTAAAATTTTACAAATGAAGTTTTCTCGTTTTCTAGCATTTGCTTACTTTATTCTTTTGGTTCAATCCTGTAATCTTGGGGAAGCGCCAGCTCCTGCAAGGCCAAAAATAATTGATCCAAATCCTTCATCCGCAATGCTGACGCCTGAACAAAGTATGGCTTCCATGAAACTTCCAGCGGGTTATCACCTTGAATTAGTGGTAAGTGAACCCATTATTCAAGAACCAGTAGCCATTGTATGGGATGGGAATGGTATTATGTATGTTGCAGAAATGCGCAGCTACATGAAAGATATATTAGGTACGGATGAGCGACTACCTACTTGTAGAATTACGCGATTGGAAGATACGGATGGCGATGGTAAAATGGATAAGCATAGCATTTATATAGATAGCCTTGTGTTGCCAAGAATGATGCTAGCGCTGGATGATCGTTTGGTGGTGAATGAAACCTATACTTATAATTTATATAGTTATAGAGATAAGAATGGGGATGGCAAAGCGGATGAAAAAACATTAGTCTATCACAATGACACGCCAGACGATGCAAATTTGGAGCACCAAAAAACTGGATTGGTTTGGAACATTGATAATTGGATTTATGTAACCAGCAATCCGGTGAGATATAAATTTGAAAAGGGTATGTTTAAAGTAGATACATTGGTTGGTTCGCCCGGAGGTCAATGGGGGCTTACGCATGATAACTATGGTCGACTATTCTTTTCATCTGCAGGTGGTGAAAAAGCAGCAGTTAATTTTCAATTTAATCCAGCTTATGGCGATTTTGATATAAGCAATCAACGCGAACGTGATTTTGATGAAGTATGGCCGATTGTTGCCACGCCTGATGTACAAGGGGGTCAACATAGATTAAGAGAAGATAGCACGTTGAATCATTTTACTGCATCCAATGGGCAATCTATTTTCCGCGGGGATCGCTTGCCAAAGAGCATGTTGGGCGATTTATTTATTTGTGAACCGGTGGGTAGATTAATTCGCCGGGCAAAAGTTTCAGAGCGCGATGGTATTACTTATTTAAACAATGCTTATAAACAAACTGAATTTATTGCATCAACTGATATGAATTTTAGGCCAGTCAATACCGCAACAGGTCCTGATGGCTGTTTATATATTGTAGATATGTATCATGGCATTATACAAGAAAGCGCATGGACCCAACCTGATAGTTATATTCATCCGCAAATAAAAAGAAAAAATTTAGACCTTAATGTTAATCGTGGCCGAATTTATAGATTGGTCCATGATAATTATAAGCCTGGACCTAAGCCACAATTATTAAGCGCTTCCAATGATGAACTAGTGGGATATCTATCACATCCAAACGGCTGGTGGCGTGATAATGCACAAAAATTATTGGTCATACATGGCGATGCATCCGTGGTGCCAGCACTTAAAAAAATAGTATTGCATGAAAAAACATTTTTTGAAAAGCTACAGTTTTGGAAGTCTGAACAGACTGCGCTAACAAGATTGCATGCCTTATGGACTTTGGATGGATTAAATGCCATAGACGCATCTATATTGTTGGTTGCATTGAATGATAGTGATGCTGAAATTAGAAAAGCGGCCATACGAATGAGTGAAACATATTTAGCTAAAAATAATGCCCCCATTTTTTCAAAGTTAGTTACGCTTAAGAATGATCCTAATTACGGCGTAAGAGTTCAACTTGCTTTATCACTCAGGTTTACCAAAGCGCCTGAAGCAATTACCTTATTAAAGGAAATGCAAAAATTGAATGATAGTAATAAATTAATTGTGAAAGCTGCAGCACGAAGTTTATTAAGAACTGATGAATCCTTGGCTGCACTTAGGTTAAGCACCATGGGAATGGGAGAAAAAGATAAAGACATGGTGGTGGAAGGCGCAACTAATTTCCAACAATTATGTGCGACTTGTCACGGCACCGATGGCAAAGGCATTGCTTCTAAAATAGCACCACCGCTTGCAGGATCCTTAAGAGTGAACGGCGACAAGGATAAATTAATCAGTTTGGTATTGTATGGATTGAAAGGCCCCATTGATAAAGTTAAATATCCAGAAGTGATGGTTGGACAAAAAGACCATACCGATTTATATATTGCATCTGTATTAAGTTACATTAGAAATAGCTTTGGCAATAAAGCAGAACTTATTAAATCAGGAGATGTGAAAAATATAAGAAAATTATTTGAGGGTAGAGATTCTGCTTGGACACTAGAAACATTAAATAATTATCCTTTTCCGGTTAAAAAATAAATCAAGCTTCTAATAAGGATGCGTGATAATGATATTAGTTCATAATGAATACTCTTAACATAAAAAATACCGGTTGCACAAGCAACCGGTATTTTTTATGTGTAAATAGAACCAGATAATTTTTTTATAATCTATGATGATCTGCTTTCCAGTTTTGAATGGCCGCTTTAATTTCCTTATTAGATAAATTTTCCTTGATCGCACGATCTAATAAAGCTAAGTATTCGCTATCGGGTGCAAAACGAAGTGCTATAATTTGTGGCAATTTTAATTCAGCAGGAAATAATTTTCCAGTTAAAACATAATGACGCAAATTTTCTTCGGCACGAATAGCGCGGTCCTGTGCTTTTAAAGGAAATGTGCGAATGTAAATCCATAACACGGCAAAAATAAATGCAGCCAAGGTTAATAAGGATGCCAAGTACTTATTTTCAGGGGTAGCACGGCATAAATAATTGATAGATCCGCCCAATAGGGCAAGTATGGATAACATTCCAATGTAATGAAATCCGGGCACCAATTTAGGATGGTTCTTTAAATTTTGTTCTTGCATGTTTTTATATATTTAATTTGAAAGATACTCCTTTTTTGATTCAAGCTCAGCCAATCTTATTGATTATTCTACGCTCATTTTGTTGCGCATTAAAAACCAACTAAACCAACGCTTCAAATAATATTTCAACAGGATGTAATGCTATTTTTTGGGCACCATCTTTTATTTGATGGCGACAACTGGTTCCGGGTGCTGCAATGATGGTGTCATTTAATTGATTTCGTACTGCAGGCAACAATACTAATTCTCCAATTTGCATGGATAAATCATAATGTTCTTTTTCATAGCCAAAGGATCCCGCCATGCCACAACATCCTGATGGAATTACTTCCACTTTATAATTTTCCGGGAAGGAAAGTATAGCCTGTGTGGGTGCTACTGATGCTATTGCTTTTTGCTGACAGTGACCATGTAATTTAATAAGTCTAGAGTTTTTTGTAAATGCTTCCTTTTGAATATTTCCTTTGCTAATTTCATTCGCAATAAATTCATCAATTAAAAAAGCATTTTTAGCTAAAGCTTTTGCTGATGCTAAATTATGATCATCCGCCAAATCTGGATATTCATCCCTAAAAGTAAGAATAGCCGAAGGCTCAATACCAATCAATGGGATTTCATTGGTTACGATACCCCCTAACAGTTCAATATTTTGATTGGCAATTTTTTTTGCTTTTCTTAACAATCCTTTGGAAAGCCAAGCCCTACCACTTTCTACCTGCTTGGGTAATAATACTTCATAACCTAATTTTTCTAACAACAAAACCCCTTTCATTCCAATGGCTGCATCATTATAATTGGTAAACTCATCGCAAAACAAGTACACTTTTTTATTTCCTTTAGTGTTACTAGAGGTATAATTTTTTTGGATCCACTTTTCTAAACTGACTTCTGAAATTTTAGGCAAGGATCTTTTGATCGCAAATCCGGATAATATTTTAATCACCGATCCGGTGATTGCATTGCTAATAATAAAATTATAGAAGCTAGGAAATAGGGAAGCCAGTTTTGCAGCTGCTGTAAAATTGGCAATTAGTTTGGAACGGAACGGCACCCCATTCGCGTCGTAATATTGTTGTAAAAATTCTGCTTTTAATTTAGCCACATCCACATTGGATGGACACTCCGACTTACACGCTTTACAACTCAAGCACAAATCCATCACCTCATAAATTTCTTTATGGTCGAAGCGATTTAATTTATCTGAATTGGTTAAAAACTCTCTTAAAATATTTGCACGCGCCCTGGTCGTATCTTTTTCATTTTTGCTTGCCATAAAGGAAGGACACATGGTTCCTCCTGATAAATGTGTTTTGCGACAATCCCCAGAGCCATTACATTGTTCAGCATGTTGAAGTATATCCTGTTGGTGGAATCGAAATATACTTTTGAATTCGGGGGTAAACTGACCAGGGGTATACCTTAACATGCTATTCATGGGTGGGGTATCCACTATTTTATTAGGATTAAAAATATTGTCCGCATCCCAAGTGTATTTCACTGTTTTTAATAACCCATAATTTTTTTCACCCACCATTTGTTTTATAAACTCGCCTCTTAATCGCCCATCTCCATGTTCCCCACTTAAAGAGCCTTGGTATTTTTTTACCAGCGTGGCTACCTCTTGTGCGATGGTTCGAAATAATTCATTTCCTTCCACCGTTTTCAAAT
>Ga0209596_1001158_pt1 | contig 23103 bp, 24 predicted proteins | sample M_130807_MF_Meta_FD_187314 | JGI IMG/M metagenome (GOLD analysis project Ga0209596, IMG submission 187314) | Freshwater microbial communities from Lake Montjoie, Canada to study carbon cycling - M_130807_MF_MetaG (SPAdes) (version 2) | ecosystem: Environmental > Aquatic > Freshwater > Lake...
ATGACCCAGATGGTTACTGTAAGGTATGGAGAGAATTCCAAACAGAACATAAACCTAAGTATTGGGTTGTTTGGCCACACTCAATATCTAAAGATTGGTGTGAAAGAATAACAGGTAATTTATAATACTTATTTATATGACAAAAACAATAAAATTAATTGACGGTAACTTTGACGGTGTGTCAGGGATATCTTTAAATTTACCAAGTCCTGTAGAATGGTCAAGGACAACAACCGAGTATGATATTGCAATATACACCGACAGTATGGCATTTTCACAAGAAATAAATCCCGAAAAAATTAATTGTGTTTGGTTATTAGAACCACCCATTATTAATGGTGACCATCAAGGAAAGGCTGTTAGAGACTACAAAAATTTTAAATATATTTTTAGTTTCATAAAAGATTTAAACGACAGAATTGATAATTTTGTTTACATACCAGCTGGTGGAACATGGATGAGAGAAGAGGATATGGGTATTCACGAAAAATTAAAATCTATTAGCACAATTTTTTCATGGAAAACTTGGAATCATGGTCATAGATTAAGACACTCAATCTATAATATGTTTAAAGATAGTGGTAAAATTGATTTTTATGGTAGTGGTTGTGATAAACCTATTGATTTAAAAGTTGATGGTCTAAAAGACTATAGATTTTCAGTTGTAATTGAAAATTCAATTGAGTCGGATTATTTTACTGAAAAACTATTAGATTGTTTCTTGACAGGTACCATTCCAATTTATTGGGGTACAAAAAACATTGAAAATTATTTTGATACTAATGGTGTTATTTTCATCAACGATGAAAATGAATTATCAACAATTATTGATACTTTAGATGTGGAATTGTATAACTCTAAAATCAATTCAATCCAAAGTAATTTTGAATCTGCTAAAAAATATATTTACCCTGAAAAAATAATTGAAACTTATTTAAATGAAAATGTATAATAATATTTTAGTTACCGCGACCAATAGTCCCTACTATAGTTCTCTTTTAACATTGATAAGTAATGTACATAAAGATAGTTTGGAAGTTGTTGATAGAATTTTTGTTTTTAACTTGGGATTGGAAGAAAATGAAATTAATTATTTAAACACATTAAAAAATGTTGAAGTTTTAAATTTCCCATCAAACGCAACAGAATTACATTCAAAATTTTTGGAACCAAAATCTTACATCTATAAAATTTACTGTATGAAAAATGCAAGTAGTTTGGGACATAATGTTTTATGGTTGGACTCAGGAGCATGTCCTTTGAAATCAATTAAAGAAATCTATGATAAGATAGAAAACGAAGAAATATTTTTAGTTGGTGATGTTCACATAAATAGAAATTTTACACACTCAGAATGTGTTGAATGTGTTTCTGCTACAGAAAGCGAACTTAGTGATAACCAACTTTGGGCTGGATTGGTTGGATATAAATCTAATGGAAAATATCAACAATTATTTGATGATGCGTATGCGTTTTCGTTAATTGAAGGTTGTTTAGATGGAAATCAAGAAAATCATCGTCATGACCAAAGTATTTTGTCTATATTGGCTTCAAGATATGGTTGTTCAAAACAAGAAATTGACATATACGGATATTGGACGGATTCAAGTAGAAACTTGGAAGGTGCAAAATCTATTGGTTCGGTAATTTTTGCACATAGACGAGGACATGATGATAAATCAAGTTTAATGTTTAAAGATTAAAACAAGTGAATGTTATTTCAACAAATATACACGGAGGTCTTGGTAATACAATGTTTCAAATTGCTACAGGGTATTCTACCTCAATAGACGAAAACTCGGATTTTATTGTTGATGAAACTAAACATTATAATGGACACAACCCATTAAACACATATAAAAACACAATATTTCAAAAAGTAAAATTTTCAAATACAGAAGTACCATATGAAGTTTATAATGTGGGTAGTTTTCATTATTGTGAAATACCTAAGTTTGATAGAAGTATAAAATTATCAGGTTTTTTTCAAAGTGATAAATATTTTAAAAAAAACCGAGAAGGGATTTTATCTTTGTTTGAACCAAATGATGAAATTAAAAATAAATTACAATCTATATACGGAGAAATATTAAAAAATAAAACTTGTTCTATACATGTAAGACGAGGTGATTATCTTCATTTAGAAAATTACCATCCAATTTTATCACATGATTACTATCAAAAATCATATGAAATAATTGGTTCTGAATCAGTTTATTTAATATTTTCAGATGATATTGAATATTGTAAAACACAGTTTGAATATATTAAAAACAAAGTTTTTATTACCGATTTATCCGACTATGAAGAATTGTATTTGATGTCATTCTGTGATAATAATATTATTGCAAATAGTAGTTTTAGTTGGTGGGGTGCATGGTTAAATAAAAAAGAAAATATTGTAATATCACCAAAAAAATGGTTTGGTCCGACATTACATTCATACATTACAGATGACCTTTATCCAGAAAATTGGGTTATCATATAAACATAAAAAAAATAAAAAAATGAATTACGAAGATTTACAAGAATGGTTTAAAATTGGTGGTGACGACACATTAAGAGTTAATTACCCCCTAAACGAAAATTCAATTGTGTTTGACTTAGGTGGATATCACGGAAGTTGGACTCAAAAAATTTACGATAAATATCAATGTTATGTACATGTTTTTGAACCTATACCTGAGTTATATAATAATTTGGTAGAAAAATTTAAAGATAAAGAAAAAATAAAAGTTTATAATTTTGGAATTTCAGACGAAGATAAATCAATTGAGATTGCATTGTTAAACGATGGAAGTTCTTTTTATATTAACGCTGAAAATAAAATATTGGCCAAAGTTGTTTCATTTGTTAAATTTTTAAATGAAAATAACATAGACAACATTGATTTAATAAAGATTAATATTGAGGGTGATGAATTTCCAGTATTAAAGAGTTTAATTGATAATGATGTTATACATATGTTTAAAAACATACAGGTACAATTTCATCAGTTTATACCAGATTCTGTAAATTTAAGAAATTGGATACGAGAAAAATTAACTTTAACACACAAATTAACTTATGATTATGAGTTTGTGTGGGAAAATTGGGAAAAAATATAAAGATATGAAATTAAATGAAATACCAAAATTTGTTTTAAATTTAGAAAAACGTATTGACAGATTAGAACACATCCAAAAAGAAATGTCTTATATTGGATGGGATTATGAATTATTCAAAGCTGTTGATACAGGTAGTCATTTAGGGTGTACGTTATCTCATGTTGGAATCATAGATATTGCAATTGAAAAAGATTATGAATATGTTATGGTCATAGAAGATGATTGTTCATTTATGCCATACGCAAAATCATTTATTGAAAAATTGGAGATTGAGTTAGAAAATACTGAATTTAGTATTTTAAATTTATCCCCAACACATAATAGACCTGTTGATGTTAGTAATAACCATAAATTATTGATAGATATTACTAATTTTCCACCCAAAGAAGAAAGACATAGAGGTGTATTTGCGACAAATATGATTATATATCATAAATCGGCATATAATGATGTAAAACAAATTATTACAGATAATTTACAAGGATATTATGCAATTGATGAATACATTTATAACAATGTAACATCAAAAAAACAAAGTTACTGTCCAATATTACCAATTGCACCACAAAAAAGTGATTTTTCAGATGTGACACAAGGTTCTCACAGTAATTTTTATATGCAAACATACAATTGGAACTTATATTCACCATATAAAATTCCAAATGAATTTTTAGATTACGAACGTAATCAAATAACTAAACAAAACAACGAACATAGAGAATTTAAATATGAAAACTAAAATTATTACAGCAATTTATTCTAATTTACATGGAACTGATTTAGGAGGAAGACCTAGTAGACAGGGTCATTATTATTGGAGTCTATTATCGTTATTAAAAATGACTGATGCGGATTTTTTATGTTACACATCTGATGGTGAGTACGATGGATTGGTTAATTTTTTCTATAACGAACATAATATAAATCCTGAAAAAATCAAATTTGTTAAATTTGATTTAAAACAAAATGAATTTTCTGAGTTAATTGGTCAATACAAAGATTATGAAGGAACCAAAAGAGGTGATAGATGTATTGAAATACAATATATGAAGTTTATTTGGTTATCAATGGAAGATATGTCTTACGACAATTATTATTGGGTAGATGCTGGTTTGTCACATTGTGGTTTAATTCCAAATAAGTATTTGGCAAAAACAGGTATTCATAACAGTCAATATTATGAAAGTTCTTTATTCAATAACACATTCTTGAATAATTTGATTTCTAAAAGTGGTGATAAAGTCATCATTGTTTCAAAAGAAAACTCAAGAAATTTTTGGTCAGGTACTGTCAATCAATTACATTTTAATGAATATGATAATTCTAGACACATTATTGGTGGTTTTTTTGGTGGAAAAAAAGAATTATTAAACGAGATAATCACACTTTTCAAAAAATATGTTTATCAAGTTACTGAACACGATAAAAGACTATACCATGAAGAAGACATAATGACATTAATGTATAGAAACCACCCCGATTTATTTGTTACGTTAGAATTTGATATTTGGTGGCATGAAGATGAAAGAGTTGCTGGTACAGATATGGTTGAACATACAAGATTAAATAAAAGTTTTTATAAAATACTTGAAGAGTTAAATTAAATGAATCTTGTATCATTCAAAGAAATTACGGATAAAGTTAATTTATTTTCAGTTGATTCAAATCAACGAGAAATAAATGTTTATGAATTAAAAAATGTAATTCCAATTGGAGAGTCCTTATTTTATCCAAACGTTTTTTTTATTTCAAACGAAACAAATCAAATAGTTAATCCTATTCAAGAGACCACAATGTCTTTAAAAGGAATTTCAAAAGATATTAAATTTGATGAGGAAAAAACAACTAAAAATTTTGAGTCAGAAAGTTTATTCTACTTTATTTATAATACCGATAATTATTTTCATTTTGTTTATGACACATTACCATATTTGATAAGTTTTATGGAAATGAAGAAAACAAAACCAAATTTAAAACTATTAATGAATTATCCAAATCCCAATAAAAAAGAACATTATAGATTTGTTTCTGAGTTTTTAGATATACTGGGAATTACAGATAATGATATTAAAATAATAGATGAAAATACTGAGTACTCATCAATTTTAGTATCAACATCATATACACACGATTTTGATTCTAATTTACCCCCAAGAAATGAAATTTATGATTTATATCGTAAAATTGTTAAGAGAGTGAGTAAAGATACTAATCAAGAAAATTTACCTAAGAAAGTTTATATTTCACGAAGAAGTTGGTTACATGGTGATTTTAGTAATATAGGTACAAACTACACAACTAAACGTAAATTAGTCAACGAAGATTCTTTGGTTAATTTTTTAATTGAAAATGGTTTTACAGAGGTATTCACAGAAAACATGACAACTACGGAAAAAATACTTTTATTTGCCAATGTTGAAGAAGTTGTTGGTGCAATAGGTGGTGGTATTTGTAATGTTTTATTTTCCAAAAAAAGTTGTAATTTAACAGCCATCATATCTCCATTTTTTTTAGATATAAATAAACGTTTTTTATATTCATTAAATAAAGTTAATTTAAACTTATTTGATAACACATCACACACAGAAAATGGTGAGTTTAAAACATACATGAGAGTGAAGGTTGATAATATTGTCGGGGAGATAACCCAAGTGGAAAATGATTGTCTAACTATTTCATATAGTGATACTATGTTAACCGCTTGGAATAATGATACCAAATATTTGAGTAAACAAGTTAATCCAAAAGATTGTATTAAATTAGATGGTGGATTAAATTCACCATGGGAAATAAATTTAGATAGTTTTAAAACTAATTTTTAATAGTAAAACGATGAAGGTTGCGTTATTAATTTCAGGTTATCTTAGAAATTACCAAGAAAATATTAATTTTATTAAAGAAGAAATTATTAATAACTTTGTAAACGTTGATGTTTATCTTCACATAACTAATAATGAAAATTTAGAGGATAAATATTTTAATCAAATTAGTGAATCTGATTTAAATCATATCAAAAATCTTTTAAATCCTATTACAACCCTTGTTGAAGATAATATCTTTTACGATGAGAATAAAAAAATTAACAATGTAATAAATCATTGGTCAAAACTTTATAAGTTAAATGAAATAAGAAAAATAAATGAGGATTTGTCGGGAAAAGAATATGATTTAGTAATACGACTTAGACCTGATTTATTAATTAAGTCTACCAATTTTTTTAATTTTGAAAAGGATTCTTTGTTTATTCCTGAAGATAGTAAAATAGACAAATTAAAGTTAGAAACCCCAACGGACAATTACATTTGTGATGCGTTTGCTTTTGGAAGTTCCAAAATAATGAACAATTATTTTAACATTTATAACAACATTCAGAATTTAATTAGTTTATACGGTACTTGTCCTGAAACATTACTTTATGAATATTTGAATTCAAATAAAATTAATTATACGTTGTTTGATTTAGATTATAGTTTTATTTTATCAAAATGTAATGTTTTTGCCATTTGTGGTGACTCTGGTTCGGGAAAATCCACATTAAGTAATTTATTAAAAATTTCTTTTACGGATTCCTTTTTGTTAGAATGTGATAGATATCACAAATGGGAAAGAACAAATAACAATTGGAAAACTTACACTCATTTAAATCCAAATGCAAATCATATTACAAAAATGAGTGAGGATATTTTCAATTTAAAAGTTGGAAATGAAATTTACCAAGTTGATTATGACCATTCAACCGGAAAATTTACAGAAAAAAAACCAATTTCACCATCAAACAATTTAATTGTCTGTGGACTTCATAGTTTATTTAATCAATCTGAAAACAATCTTTATGATTTAAAAATTTATATGGATACTGATGATTTATTAAAAAAGAAGTGGAAAATATCACGTGATGTTAAAGAGAGAGGATATACTCCTGACCAAGTTTTATCTAATATAAAAAATAGAGAATCTGATTTTGAACAATTTATATTACCCCAAAAAGACAATGCCGATGTTATAATAAAATTTTTCACAATTGATGATATTGACTTACAAAATTTGAACGTTAATCCTAAATTAAGTTTAGAACTATTAATTGACAAATCATTTAATATTAAACATATATTAAAAAAATTATCCGACAATAAAATTGAATTTGATTTACAAGACGAAAATAGATTTAACAAGGTAACATTCTTAAATTATAAAAGATTAATCTTTTTTGATATAAATAAGAATTACACTTTTTATGACTATATATTATATTTTATATTGAATCTTAACTATAATGGTTAAAATAAGATATAATAATGAAAAAAATATTAGAACTATCTAAATCTGTATCAAAACATTGTGTCGGTTTTGAAGGAAATGTTTCCTCTAAGTATAAAAATGGCTTAATTATTAAAGCAAGTGGGACAAGATTAGAATCTCTCACAAAAAAAGATTTAGTCTTTTTTGATTTTAAAGGTAATCAATTAAATAATTTTAAAAAAAGAGGTAGTATGGAATTAAGTTTTCACACCTACCTATTAAGTTTTGATGACATTAATTATGTTTCTCACACACACCCATCAAATACTGTAAAAATTTTATGTAGTGAGTTAAGTAAAACATTTGCACAAAACAGATTGTTTCCTGACCAAGTTATTTTTAATGGTACTAAATCTTGTTTTGTACCATATGCTAAACCTGGTGAAGAATTAACAAATGTTATTAAAGATTGTATTAATCTTTTTATTAAAGAAGAAAAATATTTTCCTAAATTAATATTACTACAAAATCATGGTATTATTTGTTGTGGAGAAACAATTCAAGAATGTATAATGTCTACAGATATTTGTGAAAAATCTGCCGAAATTTTTATTGGTAGTCACGTTTTAGGTAAGACACATTTTTTGAATGAAACTGAAGTTAATAACCTAATTACTGATAAAAAAGAAATTTATAGACAAAACCTTATTAAACAAAATGGAAATAAATAAAACAAGAGTCATTTATGTTGATATAGATGAAACAATCTGTGAAACACCAGAACCTAGAAACTACTACAACGCCAAACCCATCAAAGAAAATATTGATAAAATTAATAGATTATATGATGATGGGAATACAATTGTATATTGGACAGCTCGTGGTAGTCGTACACAAATAAATTGGTATGATTTAACAAAAAAACAACTTAATGAGTGGGGTGCTAAACACCACGAATTAAATGTTACAAAACCTTATTACGATTTATTTATTGATGATAAAACACTTAGAATTGAAGAAATATGAAATTAATTTCACATAGAGGTAATATGATTGGACCTAATCCAAGTAGAGAAAATTCACCATCATATATTGATACCGCAATTTCTGCGGGTTATGATGTAGAGGTGGATGTTAACTATTTGGACAATAAGTTTTTTTTAGGTCACGACACTCCTGATTATGAAATATCAGAAACTTGGATAGAAAAAAGAAAACATAAAATATGGTTTCATTGTAAAAATTTAGATGTGGCATCAAGATTATGTGAATTACAGAAAAATTATGACACACCATACATGTTTTTTTGTCATACATCAGATAAATTTGTGTTAACAAGCACTAACCATATTTGGGTTCATGATTTAGAACTTAACTTAAATGATAAATGTATAATTCCGTTGTTAAGTGATACTGACCTTATATCTACCACAACAAAAAATGTATACGCAATTTGCACTGATTATATAAACATATCTAAATCTATTTATACTTAATAGTATGATAAGTATTGTTACTGGTACATTAGAACGATTAGAGTTCTTACCCGACTTAATTAAAAATACCGTTGATTCACACGAGAAATTAGAATTGGTATTAATTGATGGTGGAGAATTAAATAATTCAACATCCACATATATAAAACAATTAAACCACCCAAGAATAAAGTTAATTGAAGTTGGTGGAAGAAGTAGTTATCCTGACTTTATGAAGTTAGGTATTGAACATGCCACCCATGAATTAGTCTGTCAATGGAATGATGATGTTTTATTAGTTAATTCGTGGGATGATGTAATTTCAGAAATTGAAGACGGGTACGATTTTTATTTATTCAATTGGAAATATGGTAATAAGTCTGACATGTTAGACGATGATTGGATAACAGGTCGTTACCATGAAAATCAAAAGAATAAAGGGTGGTGTATTGTTGATGAATATGATACTATTGGTGAAATAACCATGAATTATGGAATTTATAGAAAAAACATTTTTAGAGAAATTGGTATGTATCACCCCGACTTTAAATATTATTATGCCGATTCAGATATGTCCATAAGAGCACATTTATTTGGTTATAAGCATAAGGCATTAACCCACATAAAGGTATGTAGTTTATGTCCTGAAAAAAAGGCCATTCATTATAATTCTGATTATTCAACTTGGGTTAATTTACACAATGAATACAAAAATAAATTTTTAAATGATAGACACACATTTTTAACATGAAACGAGTAATATCTTTTTGTTTGTATAAAGCACCCTTAGATTGGGAAAGAGTTATGGAAACAAATCACAACAAATACATTAGTGGATTGTATCAAAACATTAATTTAATTCAAAAGTACTATCCAAATTGGCACATTTACTTATATCATAACGAGTTATTTGATATTTCTGAAATTCAAAAAAATATTGATTATGATAAACTTGAATTCAAGTTAATTACAAATCCTTTAATAAGTGCCATGCAATGGAGATTTTTACCAAATGATGATGAAGATGTTGAGTTATTTATTGTTCGTGATATTGATTCTAGAATTACTGAAAGAGAAAAAGTGTCTGTTGATGAGTGGGTTGAAAGTGAAAAAATACTACACATAATGAGAGACCATCCACACCACGGATACCATATTTTAGGTGGGATGTGGGGTATGAGAAGACAACCAAATTTTAATATGGAAAGTTCCTGCATAGAATACAATACATCTAAAAATTATAGGGTAGATGTTGATTGGTATGAAAAATGGTGGGATATGCATTTTCTTAGAGACATTATTTACCCAAATTATATTGATAGTTCTTATGTGAATTCTTCATTTCACGCCATGGAACCATGGAGTAAACCATTTTCTTTAGAAAGAGATGATAGTAAATTTGTTGGTGAAATTTATTTAGATACAGATAAAAGAGATTATCATTATACTTTATTATGAAAATATTAGTTACAATTATTTCATCTGAAAAACACTTAGATTCTAGAATTAAAATTATTCAAGATACTTGGTTAAAAGATTTTGAAAATTATTTAATAATTTCAGATTATGATGATAAAGAAAATCATACCGTAAAAGTTACGGATAATAAAACTTATGAAAGTGCCCCTGAAAAAAATTTAAAATCTTTTGTTTATCTATTTGAAAACTGTAAAGATTTTGATTGGTTTATTAATGTTGATGACGATAGTTTTGTTAACTATAAAAATTTAATTGAACTGGTCAAAACACTTCCCACAGATGAAATTGTAAAAATAGGTCGTTTGAATGAGAATAGTGCTGGTTTTGGTATAAACTATCATTCAGGTGGTGCTGGAACATTATTTAATTTTAAAGCCTTAGAGATTCTAAAAAACGCATACCCTTCGGGTAAATACGGTTATTTCCGTGAAGAAAATGGGGATTATAATGCCAAACAAACACCATATGCAGATGCGAATGTTGGTATTTTTTGTTCGGACAATAATATTGAACAAATCAATAGTTCATTATTCAATCCAAGAGAACCCAAATATTGGAACTATACTAACGAAGAAATAAAAAAACAAATTACTTTTCATTATATTTTTGGTGATGAGTACTATAAACTATATGATATAATACACGAAAATGACTGAATTAATTGAGTTGCATGAAGCAACATGTAGAAACTCAACCTACAAACAAGGGTTGATTGATTTAATAAACGATTTAGACAATAAAATTACAAACATGGTTGAAGTTGGTTCCTACCAAGGTGAATCAACAATCATTTTTGCGGATAATATAAATGGACTACAGGAGTTACATGCAATTGACCCATGGTCCAATGGATACGCACCAGGTGATGCTTGCTCAGATAAATACCCAATGAGCGTTGTTGAATCTAATTTTGATATTAGAACAAAAAATTTTAGTGTTATTAAAAAACATAAAACAACTTCTAAGGAATTTGTTAAAGAAATTGCCGATGGTTCATTAGATTTTGTATATATTGATGGTGACCATTCGTATAATTCTTGTAAAGAAGATATTAATATGTGGCTACCCAAAATAAAACAAGGCGGTATTATTGCAGGTCACGATTATTTAGAAGCATGTTTTATGGGTGTTGTAAATGCGGTTAATGAAACTTTTGGTAAACCCGACAAAACATATAATGACACTAGCTGGTTAAAATTTTTATAAAATGAATAATACAGGAACAATTTTATTTCACCAAGGTTTTACAGATGTAATTAACTGTCTCCCATTGGTTAATATTCTTTCAAAGAAATTTAATAAAATTAATTTATTAATGAGAAACGATTTTAAGGAGATAATTGATTTTTACTTAAAATCTTTACCAAATGTGACCGCATGTTATGTTGATAAATCTCAAATTGATAATAATTTATCATCTCTTTTAAACGACTACCGTCACAATAATTCATTATTAATTTTTGGTATGTTTGATGGTTATAGAAATGATTCTTATCAAGGAGCATTTAGTAATAGAGACCATAATCTTTTTTTTGTTGAGAAATTTTATAAATCATATGGGATTGATTACTCTGAAAGAGTGTCAATGTTTGAGTTTGATAGAGATTTAAACTTAGAAGAATCTACATATTCAAAATTTGTTGCGGAACATGGTAATGATTATGTGTTATACCATGGATTAAATGATAGTATTATTTCAAGTATTAGAGATAAACATCCTACAAGTAAATTAGTTGATTTAAATAAGTCAACAAACACTTTTTTTGACTATATTAAAATACTTCAAAACGCAAAAGATATTCATGTGTTGGATTCTGTATGGGGAGCGTTTTTATATCAAGTAGATAGTAAATATGAATTATTTAATCATATTACAATATCAACATATTGTTTACGTGGTTATAAAGAAATGTTTCTTAAACCAAAAACTTTAACAAATTGGCAAATTATTTAAATTAATATGAAAAAAATTTTAGTATTAGGTGGTGGTGGATTTATCGGTGGACACCTCGCAAAAAAATTAAAAGATGAGGGGTGTTGGGTCAGAATATGTGATGTAAAAAAACACGAATACTTTCAAGAAAATGAAATTTGTCATGAATTTGTACAGGGAGACTTAAAAGATATTAATGTTGTTAAAAACGTTTTACTTTCTCCTGACCAAAAAATTATAACAAAATTTGTTGATTTTGAAAATCATATTGATGAGGTAATTGGTGATTCATTTGATGAAGTTTATCAATTGGCGGCAGATATGGGTGGTGCGGCATACATTTTTACTGGTGAAAATGATGCAAACGTTATGCATAATTCATCTTTAATAAATTTAAATGTATTAAATGAGTCGGTTAAATACGATATAAAGAAAATATTCTATTCATCTTCTGCGTGTATGTATCCTGAACATAATCAATTAGACCCAAACAATCCAAACTGTGAAGAGTCTTCAGCCTATCCAGCAAATCCTGATTCAGAATATGGGTGGGAAAAATTATTTTCAGAAAGATTGTTTTTAGCTTATCATAGAAATTATAATCTAAATGTACGAATTGGTAGATTTCATAATGTTTTTGGTCCTATGGGTACTTGGAAAGGTGGTAAAGAAAAATCCCCTGCGGCTATGTGTAGAAAGGTTTCTGAATGTGAAGATAATGGTTCTATTGAAGTGTGGGGTGATGGTCAACAAACACGCTCGTTTTTATTTATAGATGAGTGTTTAGAGGCCGTAGAACGTTTGATGAATAGTGATTTCATGGAACCCGTAAATATAGGAAGTGAAGAGATGGTAACAATAAATCAATTAGCCCAAATGACGATTGATTTATCTCAGAAAAATGTAAAAATAGACAATCTTTACGGTGAAGAATTTTTAAATAAGTATGGATTTAAATGTCCATTAGGTGTGAAAGGTAGAAAATCAGATAATAAACTTTTTCGTGAAAAAATAGGATGGGAACCTTTCAAATTATTAATTGATGGTCTTAAAGAAACATATAACTGGGTTGACCATCAAGTAAAAAATAACACCAATTAGTATGAATAAAAAGGCGACAATTATGCACCATCAGGGTTTTGGTGATTTGTTTACTAGTAACCCTTTATGTAATTACTATTCAAATTTATATGAAGAACTAACAATATTTGTGTTAGATGAATCAAGAAAAATTGTTGTGGAAGAAATGTATAAACACAAAGATAATATAAAATGTGTTATACCAAAATTTACCAACCAAAACAATTATGATAGTTCTTGTTTAATTTGTATGCAATCAGAAAGATATTCATGTAGATATGATTCAAGATTTAATAGTCATATATTTGTTGATTATTCTGAATGGAGTGATTGTGACAATATAAAAATTGGTTGTTTTAAAGAAAACTATGAATTATGGAAAACTTTTTTATATCAAAATATGAATGACAATATTTCTTTTTCACATTCTTTTTATTTGTTTGAAACTCTTGATTTAAAAATTAGAGAAACTGAATTTTCTGTTTACAGAGATGACGATAGTGAAAATAAAAAATATGAGTTGTTACCTGAAAAAGATTATATTGTATTACATGATGATAGTCAAAGAGGGTTAAATATTAATAAGTCTAAAATATCTAGTAACCTTTATATTCACCAATTAAATGGTAGTTCAAAAACTATGATTGACCAAATTAAAATTTTAGAAAACGCAAAAGAAATTCATTTTATTGATTCAAGTTATTCGGTTTTGATTTATTTTTTATCTTTAACTAACAAAAAAATAAAACAAATACCAAAGTATTTTCATTATTACGCTAACCCAAGAGAAGGTTACACAATTTATGAAAATCCTATACCCAAAAATTGGCAAATTCTAAGATAAATGGAAAATAATAATACAATAGTATGGACTAATTCACCACTATCAGGTTTGTGTGATAGACTCATTGATTTTTTTTTAATTGCGACATATTGTAAATTAAACGAATCAAATTTTATATCAGTATGGAGGCCTCTTCACAGTAACACAAGAGATGGTAAATCATTTTATCAAACAAATGAAAACAATGGTGAAATTTCAAAATTTTTTAAGGAAGTCAGATATTCTGATTATAAACATGAAAACTTTTTAAAGTATTTTGAATTACCCAAAAATACCTTAATTGAAAATTATAAATTAAACATATTATCATTTCCAAATTTATCATATTTTGATGGTTATATTGGTGGTGTTGAATCTCCAATCACTTTTTATGAAAAGTATGTTGCTAATGACAATAGAATTTTAAACGATAACTCACCATTTAAGAAAAATAAATCTAACATAACTAAAGAAGAGTTTGTTAGAACTTTTTATTTGGTGTGTAATTCCTTCCAACCAACAAAAAAACTTATAGAAATCTCAAAAATAGATGTAATACCTGATTTAACAATACATTTAAGAAGAGAAGACAAAATAAGGTTATCAAAATTTAATGGTGAACTTATTGACTATAGAGAATTAAATGATTTGAATGATGTAACAAAATTAGTAATTGATTCTTTTTTAGAAAAAAAACCAAACGCTAAATTATTATTTTGTTCAGACAATGAAGAAGAAAAATTAAAGTTTGAAAATCAATATATAGAAAATATCATTAAAACCCCAACTTTTGAGTTTGATTTTGAACAAACATATTATGATTTATATATAATGTCTATTTCTAAAAATATTCTTTTATCTCAAAGATATTCAGGGTTTTCAATGTTTTCATCCTTTATTAATAAAAACAATTTTGTATACCTTTTAGAAGATGGTCAAATCATACATACCAAATGGTCAGAATTAGAAAATATCTGTCATTATAAGGATTGGTTAGAATTAATTTAAAAACAAAATGAAAAAAAAATGTATACTATATGGCAATTGTCAGGCCATTATTTATGTTTATGAATTATTAAATAATTTACCTGAATTCAAAAAACATTATGATTTAATATCCTATGTGAATCATGATAGAGAACAAACAAAAAAATTAGTAAATATTGATGTTGATGAACTTAAAAACTGTGATGTTTTTATATACCAACCACTTGGAGAAAGTCACGGAGTTTATGGTACAGAGAATTTAAAATCAATGTTAAAAGACAGTTGTGTAAAAATTAGTTTTCCCTATGTATACAACTCATCATTTTATACCACTTATTGGGAAGACGCTTCGCCAAGATGGACACTTCAAACATTAATTAATTGTGGATGGAAAAATATAATGTCTTTGATTTTAGAAAAACGTAAAATTGATGAAATTATAAATTTGTATGACAATGGTTTAATTGATTTTTATTTTGAAGAAAGAATGAATGTTTGTATGGAATTATTGAAAGAGAAAGATGAAATTTGTGATATAAAAGTATCTGATTTTATATTAGAACATTATAAAGATAAGAGATTATTTGTCACACAAAATCATTTAACACCTTATTTCAATATATGGATAACTAATCAAATCTTAGAAAGATTAAAAATTCCTCTAATACCAAACGAATATTCAGATACTAACATACTTGAGTCAAATTGTGTTTATGATAGTTATAATCTTAAATTTTATAATTTTTCACACGACACAAGCCAAATATTCAACAATAAAGAAACTAAAGATAAAATTATTAGTTTTTATAACCACTTTAAGGGAGCCAATTACAATATGAATGATTTAATTATAAATAAAATCATTGATGACCCCGAAAAATTCATTGATATGCCATTTTAATATGATTGATAATAATATTCAATTAATTATACCAATGTCAGGTATTGGTAAAAGGTTCATAGACGCTGGATATGAAAAAACCAAATCATTAATTGATGTTGATGGTTATCCTATAATAAAACATGTTGTTGATTTATTTCCTGGTGTAAAGGATGTTATTTTTATTTGTAATGATATTCATTTAAAACAAACAAATATGAGGAAAGTTCTTAATGATATTTCCCCAAATTGTAGAATATTTGAAGTTGCTAATAACACAAAGGGTCCAATAAATGCAATTCATCAAATATTTGATTTTATTGATGATAATAAACAAACAATTGTGAGTTATTGTGATTATGGAACTTATTGGAATTTTGAAAATTTTATTAGTTACGTAAATGAAAAAAATCTTGATGGTGCAATCCCTTGTTATACAGGATTTCACCCACATATGTTAGGTAGTGACAATTATGCTTTCTGTAAAGAAAATAATATGGAACTTATTCAAATAAAAGAAAAAGAACCTTTTACTGACAACAAAATGAATGAATACGCATCAAATGGTACGTATTATTTTAAATCGGGTAATTTATTAAAAGAATATTCTCAAAAACTTATTGATTTAGACATTAATATAAATGGTGAATATTATGTAAGTTTACTTTATAACCTGTTAGTTAATGATGGTCTTAAAGTTGGTATATTTGAGATTGAAAACATGTTACAGTGGGGAACTCCTTATGATTTAGAGAATTATAAAGGTTGGTCAAAATACTTCTCAAATATTAATCTCCCACAAATAAAAATAAAAAACCCGCCAAACACCACCTTGATACTTCCTATGGCTGGTAAAGGTTCAAGATTTACTGAAGAAGGATATGATTTACCAAAACCACTTTTAGATGTTGATGGATTACCCATGATTTTACAAGCCGTTGATTGTTTACCTGAGTCAGACAATAATGTGTTTATTTGTTTACAAGACCATATTGACGATTTTGGTATTGATAAGACTTTAAAAAATCATTTTTTAAATACAGAGGTTATATCAATTAATGAAACCACTGAAGGTCAGGCATGTACTTGTGAAATAGGTATTGAAGAAACAAATATAAACTTAGAAAATCCCATTTTAATTTCCGCTTGTGATAATGGTGTTTTTTATGATAGAAAAAAATACTTAGAACTTTTAAATGACAAATCTATTGATGTAATAGTTTGGACTTTTAGAAATAATCAAGCCAGTAAAACTAACCCAAACGCATATGCGTGGTTAGATGTTGATGAAAATGATAACATAAAACATGTTTCTTGTAAAAAATTTATTTATGAAAACCCTTTAACTACTCATGCTATAATTGGCACAATGTTTTTCAGAAAAGGAACCTATTTTATGGAGGGATTACAAAAAAATTATAATGAAAACATAAGAACAAATGGTGAATTTTATGTTGATGATGTTTTAAATCAAAACATTAAAGATGGTTTAAACGTAAAAGTTTTTGAAGTTGAAAATTATATATGTTGGGGTACCCCAAACGATTATAAAACTTACAATTACTGGAATAAATATTTTAATAAAATAAAAAATAAAAATGAATAAAATAACATTAGTAACGGGACTTTGGAATATTAAACGAGATGAATTAGAAGAGGGTTGGTCACGTTCATTCCAACATTATTTGGATAAATTTGACCAACTATTAAAGGTTGATAATCCAATGATAATTTTTGGTGATTCTGATTTAGAATCATTTGTTTTTGAAAGACGAAACAAAGATAATACAATGTTTATCTCTCGCAGTCAAGAATGGTTCAAAAACGAATTTTATGACAAAATACAAACAATCAGAACAAACCCTGAATGGTATAATCAAGCGGGTTGGTTATCACAATCAACACAAGCAAGATTAGATATGTACAATCCTTTGGTTATGTCAAAAGTATTTTTGTTAAATGATGCCAAAATTATGGACCCATTCAATTCTGACATGATGTTTTGGATTGATGCTGGTTTAACAAACACTGTTCACCCTGGTTATTTCACACACGATAAAGTTTTGGAGAAATTACCTAACTACATTAACAAATTTTCATTTGTTTGTTTCCCATACCAAGCTGAAAACGAGATTCACGGATTTAACTTTAATCAAATTAATGGGATTGTTGGTGAAAAGGTAGAAATGGTTGCACGTGGTGGGTTCTTTGGTGGTCCAAAACACACAATAGGGGACATTAACGGGATTTATTACAATTTGTTATCATCTACGTTGTCTCGTGGACTTATGGGAACTGAGGAGTCAATATTTTCAATCATGTGTTATAAACATTCTGATTTGATTGATTATTTTGAAATAGATTCTAATGGTTTATTTGGTAAGTTTTTTGAGGATTTAAAAAATGAAACATTAGAAAGAAAAAACAAACAAGGTTTGATACCAATTAACGATGATTTGAATACTGATAATTCGGCATTGTATGTTATAACATTTAATAGTCCAAAACAATTTGAAACATTAATTGAATCAATGATTCAATATGATTCTGAATTTATAGATAAACCAAAAAAATATCTATTAGATAACTCAAGTGATTTGTCAACTACTGGTAGATACTCGGAACTTTGTGAAGAATTTGGTTTTGAACATATTAAAAAAGATAATTTAGGTATCTGTGGTGGTAGACAATGGATTTCAGAACATGCGGAAGAAAATAAATTTGATTTTCATTTCTTTTTTGAAGACGATATGTTCTTTTTCCCCAAAAAAGGTGAAGTGTGTAGAAATGGATTTAATAGATATGTTCCAAATTTATACAAAAACACATTAGAAATTACAAAGAAAAATCACTTTGATTTTTTAAAGTTTAATTATAGTGAGTTTTATGGTGATAATGGTACACAATGGTCATGGTATAACGTTCCACAAAGCTTTAGAATAGAACATTGGCCCGAAAAACCCAGTTTACCTGTTCATGGTCAAGACCCAAATGCTCCAAGAACAAAATTCAAACATGTAAGAACTCACAATGGTATTCCATTTGTGTCTGGTGAAATTTATTATTGTAATTGGCCACAAGTTGTAACCCGTCATGGTAATAAGAAAATGTTCTTAGAGACAACATGGGCACATCCGTTTGAACAGACGTGGATGAGTTATATTTTTCAAGAAACAGTCAAGGGAAAAATCAATCCTGGACTACTACTTATGACCCCCACTGAGCATGATAGATTTGAATTTTACGATGGCTCATTAAGAAAAGAATCTTGATGGTATTTATTAGTAAAAACAAATGGATTTTTACATCAAGAAAAATGCGACATTACCACTTCTAAAGATGCAAGTGGTTAAGGATGGTAGAAGTGAATACCAACAATTTATGGATTCATTAGAGACAGCCACAATCACATTTACAATGATTAATAGTACGACAGGTATTCCAAAGATTGTCGCAAAACCATGTTATATCACAATATTGACAAATCTTGATGTTAACGCCTTACCTGAATATTATGTTTACTATAGATTTACCGAAAAGGATACAAACCAAGTTGGTACTTACAGTGGTCAATTTTTAATTCACAATGACACTGGTGATTTAATTTTACCTATCAGAGAAGAACTTAATATTTACATCCAAGAAAGTTTTATTATAAAATCACCTTGTTGTTGACGAGACCAAATCTAATTTCTATATTTATTGGTAATGAGTAAGACAAACTCCGTATTTCACGGAAGATAATAGGTCACTCGGCTAAAATTTATAGAAATGATATCAAACGAAGAAATTAAAGCGTTCTTGGAAGGTGGCGACCCCGAACAATTCATTGTGTCCATAGAATTTGATTATGTGACAGACGCAATCTACAAAGTTAAAGAAGTTCCTGGTAAGGGAAAACAAATCATAAAAGATACTTTTATACCTTTTGCTTGGGTCGGTGACCTAAAAGGTTTAAATTTTTATCAAGGTTCAAAAGGCCTACAAAAAGAAGCTATGTCAAGACATAAAATTGTCATTGACAAATTAGAAACCCACGACAATGAAAGATTAGAGAATGGTTTAACCTATATGGTTAAATGTCTTGGTGGATACCGTTCATTGGTTCAATTTTTCCGTGATGGTGGTATTGACCCTTGGGGTGATAAAGCAAAAGACAAGTTTCTTATGTTACCTCCCGTAGAACAATATCTTATTCAGAAGGAAAAACGACTATTCAAAGGATATGAAGAATACAATGACATAACCCGATTTGTATTTGACTTAGAAACGACCTCACTTGAACCAAAGGATGGTCGTATATTCATGATTGGAATGAAAACAAACAAAGGGTTCCACGAGGTAATTGAATGTGCCACAGAGGAAACTGAAAAGTTAGGTTTAATTAAATTCTTTGATACAATTAATGAACTTAAACCATCTATTATTGGTGGATATAACTCATTTAACTTTGACTGGTTGTGGATTTTTGAACGAGCCAAGGCACTTGGATTGGATATAAAGAAGATAGCCAAGTCACTTAACCCCCAACGTTCCATATCTCAGAAAGAACAAATGTTGAAGCTTGCCAATGAGGTAGAAAGATACCCACAGACCTCAATGTGGGGGTATAACATCATTGATATCTTACACTCAGTTCGTAGAGCCCAAGCGATTAACTCAAACATTAAGTCTGCGGGTTTGAAATATATAACTCAGTATTTGGAGATTCAAGATGAAGACCGTGTATATATTGACCACACCGAAATTGGTCCTATGTACGCCAAAAAAGAAGATTACTGGTTTAATGTTAAAAACGGAAAGTATAAAAAGGCTGATAATCCACAATTTGACGACCTTGACACACGTTTTCCTGGTACATATATCAAGACTACAGGTGATAAAATTGTAGAACAGTATCTTGATGATGACTTAGATGAAACCCTACGTGTGGATGACGAGTTTAACCAAGGTTCGTTCCTTTTGGCTTCGTTGGTTCCCACAACTTATGAGCGTGTAAGTACGATGGGTACGGCAACTTTGTGGAAGATGATTATGTTAGCTTGGTCTTATAAGTACAACTTGTCTATTCCCGCTAAACAAGATAAGACTGACTTTGTTGGTGGATTGTCTCGTTTGATTAAAGTTGGTTATTCTACATCTGTATTAAAATTGGACTTTAGTTCACTTTATCCATCTATTCAGTTGGTACATGATGTGTTTCCTGATTGTGATGTTATGGGTGCAATGAAAGGATTGTTAGGTTACTTTAGAACATCTCGTATTATGTACAAACAATTGGCTGAAGAGTTTGAGAAGAGTGACCCCAAGAAGTCAAAATCATATGACCGTAAACAGTTACCGATTAAAATCTTTATTAACTCAATGTTTGGAGCGTTATCGGCACCACAAGTATTCCATTGGGGTGATATGTACATGGGTGAACAGATTACTTGTACGGGTAGACAATACTTGCGTCAGATGATTGGTTTCTTTATGAAACGTGGATATAATCCATTGGTAATGGATACGGATGGTGTAAACTTTTCGTCACCATCTAATATTAATGACCGTAAATATATTGGTCGTGGTTTAAATTGGAAGGTGGTTGAAGGTAAAGAATACGTTGGCGCGGCTGCGGATATTGCGGAATACAATGACATATTCATGAGAGGTGAGATGGCTTTGGATAATGATGGTGTTTGGCCGGCCTGTATTAACTTGGCTCGTAAGAATTACGCTTTGATGACGGATAAAGGTAAAATTAAATTGGTTGGTAACACTATTAAATCAAAGAAATTACCAGGTTATATTGAAGAGTTTTTGGATAAAGGAATTAAGATGTTACTCCAAGGTAAGGGTAGAGATTTTATTGAATATTATTATGAATACTTACAAAAAATTTATGATATGAAAGTTCCTTTGGCTAAAATTGCCCAAAGAGCAAGAATTAAACATTCTTTGAGTGATTATAAATTCCGTTGTACTCAAAAGACAAAGGCGGGTTCGTTAATGTCACGTCAAGCACATATGGAACTTGCAATTCATCATAACTTAAATGTTAACTTGGGTGATGTGATTACTTATGTAAATAACGGGTTAAGAGCATCTCACGGTGATGTAGTTAAGAAGGCCGATAGTTTGGTTTTGAATTGTTATTTGTTGGACCCTGCGGAGTTAGAAGCAAATCCTGATTTAACAGGAAATTACAATGTCGCCAGAGCAATTGCAACTTTTAACAAACGTATTGACCCATTGTTGGTTGTATTCAAAGATGAAGTCCGTGATGCTTTAATTGTGACTGAACCCGAAAAACGTGGAATATTTACAACGGCACAATGTGAATTAATCAATGGACATCCATTAGGTGAAGGTGACCAAGATGATTTGAATGATGTATTAACAATTTCTGAACAAGAAATGTCTTATTGGAAAAAACGTGGATTGGAACCTTTTTATATTTACGAAAAGGCGGAAGAAGGTTGGGAAAATCAAATTACGGGTTTACCAAATCTTCAAACCGTCTGAAGATAAGATATACCAACTTTTATTAATAAAAACAAATTCAACACAAGCACCTTTTTCTAAAGAAATTTCATCCCACTCATCATCAACTGAACCGATATCGGGTATAATTAAAACATTTGTCATGGATTTGATTTTTACCCTGTCGGTGGTTGTGGAATCTAACTTTAATTTACAATTTGGTATACCCGTAATAATAATGGCGTATTCACCATTTGTTTTATATTCAGGTTCTGATACAACACAATAGTCCGAAGTTCTTACTCGGTAACCATTGATAATTTTTTCACAAGGAATTGATTTTATTATAGACATATTAAACTACTGTAATTGGTATAGGCATTGCTCTAAATTTTAACTGTTTGTTTAAATTTTCTGCAATAAACGCTTCTTTTTCCATTTGTTTTTCAGGACGAAGACGTTCCAACCTTTCTTTAAGTTCAGTAACTAACATAGTTTTCTCATCTTTGGACTCAGTTGATAAAGACTGGTAGTCCATAGTAAGTTCACTATCGGGTGTTTTTAAGTTACCGCTGAACTTACCTCTAACTCTTGCTAAAGTTTCTTTACAATAGGCTGTAAACCATCTTCTTACC
>Ga0209596_1001159_pt1 | contig 23096 bp, 26 predicted proteins | sample M_130807_MF_Meta_FD_187314 | JGI IMG/M metagenome (GOLD analysis project Ga0209596, IMG submission 187314) | Freshwater microbial communities from Lake Montjoie, Canada to study carbon cycling - M_130807_MF_MetaG (SPAdes) (version 2) | ecosystem: Environmental > Aquatic > Freshwater > Lake...
GAGGGATCTATTTTTTGGAATTATAAAAATGGTGAGGATAGAATAAGTCAGGATGAGGCAAAGTTTTGGATTGATTCCGCAAAAAAAGAGTGTTCATACACTAACGAACGAGAAATAAAATACGAACCCCAAGAAATTTAATGTCTATAGACGAAACAAACATAATTTTAGAAAAAAAAAAGAAAGGTAGAAAACCAACAGTAAATAATTATTTTGATGAAAGAGAAGAGAGCGCAGTTAGACTTTTTTTAATTACAGAATCTCAAGAAGAAAGAAATAAAATATATAATGAGTTTTTAAGACATCCTTTAGATAAAATGATATCTTCAATAATAAGAAGGTATAAGTTATATAGAAAAAATATGACTTTTGAAGAAATACACACAGACACACATTCTTTTTTAATGACAAAAATTGAAAAATTTAAACCATCAAAAGAAAAAAAGGCATATTCTTACTTTGGAACAATTTGTAAAAATTACCTAATGGGTCAAATTATGAAGGATCAAAAAGAAATGAATAGAAAAATATCATATGAAGATATATCATCTGATTTGTGTAATAGACCAGAAATGTCTTATTTGATAGATAATGATGATTTAAAATCTGAACATGTAATTAAAAAATTTTTACAAATACTTAAAAATGATTTAGATAAAATAACATCTGACGAACAAGAAAAAAAAATAGGGTCAGCCATTTATGATCTTTTTGAAAATTATGATACGTTTTTTCCGGAAACAAACAATAATAAATTTAATAAAAATATTATTTTATTTGAGTTAAGAGAAATGACAAATTTATCAACAAAAGAAATACGAAACTCAATAAAAAAATACAAAAAAATGTATTTTGAGTTAGTTCAAGAATTACTTAAACATTAATGATATGGCTAGACCACAAAAAAAAGAAATTAATTTAACTAAGGAATCAATGTTATCTTTGATGCAAGAGATCTATAATGAGCTTGTAGAACAAAGAAACACTGCAATTAGAATACAAAACAAGATGTTAACAATGATGAAAGAACCAGAAGATATGACTCTTATTGGTCCTGTTATTGAAAAACAACAAAAAATTATTAATGATTGTGTTGAGAAAAAACTATCGTTATCAAAACTACAAGCTCAGATTTGGCAAAAATCTCAGGATAAACAAGAAGATAATTTTACTTTGTCAGATTTGGATCTTGAAGATGAAACTTTTAAAAATTTATTAAAAAAAGATATTGAAAAAGATAATACTTATAAAATGAATAAATAATTAAAAAATGGCTGTTGACATAAATAACGAATTAAAAAAATCTACTGAAAAAACAAATGTTTATAAGACTTATAGTGAATATAAAAAAGATTATAACGAATTAAAAAAAAAATCTGGTGACTCACAGGAGTTGAATAATAAAAAACTAAAACAACCTATTGATAAATTTGTTAAAGGGAGAAAAAAACATACAACAACCACAAAAACTTTAACAGATGAACTTATAAAACAATTAAAACAAATTAAAGGTAGTGGGTTAGAAACGGATACATTAATTAAAAGAGTTTTTGTAAATTCTTTAAAAAAAATTAAACCAGAAATTAAAACCATACTAATTGATGAGTTAAAAAAAGTTCTATCTTGTAGTAATTCACAATCATATCAGATTAATTTAACTTATTATATTCCTGTAAAATCTGTCGATTTGTTTGGTATTTTTGAATCGTCTCCCGATGATAAAATTGGTAAATTATTTTATGAACAAAAAAATATGTCATTTAATACATTTCCGTATTCAATGAATAGACAATTGTATGATAGGACTCAAAATTTAAATCAACCTTATACTGCTGTTGCTGGTAGTAATTATTTGGGAACGTCACAACAAAATCTTTTTGATATAACATATGTGGAAAGTTATATTGATCCTATAACTGTTCAACCAATACAAGGTAGTTTTTTTAAAGTTGATTTAAAACCAAGACAAACATTTCCAACTATTGATGAATTTTTAAATGACTATTATAGTACAATTGATATTTTAGATTATAAAACTTTTTTTGCAAACTTGGTTGATTATGTAACTGGAGCCATTTCATTTGGTAGAGGTGACGGTAAACTAAAGTTATCGTCAATTCAAAAAACTTTGATAATTATGCAAAGAATGTTAGGGTTATGTTCGGATAGTTCTAAAGAGATTGAGGTTGGGGGAACATCTAAACTTTCCGAGATTGATAATATTGATGAATCGTTTTATGAATTTAATGATGTTGATTTAAGAATTATAGACCAACTAACCTCAGACATAAAATTAGGGGTTGTAGAGTTTGAGGAATGTGACAATGTTAAAGTTCCATTAAATGTTGATGCGGTGTTAAATGCGTTAGACAATTTAAAATTTTTTGAGGATACTTCAGACGTAAATGAAATAAATGATGCTCTTGGTATTATATACCCTGTGGTAGACGAAGATCCGGCTTTTAAGTTATCATTAGATGAGGGATTTTTTGAGCAATTTATAAAGGCGGTTATGAGCACTGTTTTGTCCCCAAAAGCAATACTTCCGGTAATGGTTGGAGCTGGTATGGTAAATCAACCAATTTGGAAAAACATAAGTAACATTGAAGATTTTCAAAAATTATTTAAAAATTTTTTTAAAGAGGTTTTAACTAAGATTTCTGCCATTTTTACCAAAGCAATTTTTAACGAGTTAAAAAAAGAAATTAAAATATTGGTTTCATTAATTTTGGGAGATATTGTAATTGAAAAACAAAAGAAAAAATATATTATGATACTTTCTATAGTTTCAATTTTACCATCTTTAATTAATATTACTAAAGATTTTAGAGAATGTAAAAGTGTGTTAGATGAACTTTTACAACTTTTAAATATTGGCGTAAGTAAAACACTAAGTTCCATTTCAAGCATTGGTGGTGAAATTCCATTACCTTTATTATTGGCGGCAAAATCTTTAGATGGATTCTCTGCAACTAGATCATTTTTAAACACCGTACAAAACTTACAAGAAATTGGCGTACCAACAGGCCCAATGCCTGACGGAAGCCCTAATAAATTCCTAGCATCAATAAAAGCAACTATTGATGGTAACTCTAAAGAAATTGCCGAAAATGGTAAAGTTTCAATTGGTGTTGGAGTTTTAACAGTAACTCCGTCAGGAGTAACAATTCCCAAAGACGCATATGGAAAATTCTTTTAATCTAAACGAAAAAAAAATAAAATCAGGTGAGATTTTATTAATTATTAAAGAACATAAGGAAAGATCAAACAAAGATCTTCAAATGGCAATGGACTTTATCCAAGAAGATTTTAATTATACAAAAGAAAACGTAATTAAATTAACGCAACATTTAGATAAATTAGAAAATACCTATAATTTATTACATAAAGAATACACTGATAGGAACGGTAAAAAATGAATTTAGATAAAATAATATTTCAGGGATACGTATTAAATAATCAAGATCCATTGATGTTGGGAAGAATTAGGGGGTTGGCGGCAGACGCCGTAGAGTCTCAGTTATTACCCGAAGATTGGACCCCTAGTAAAGAGTGGACTTCTGAAGATCCATTAATTTATTTACCGTTACTTCCTTATTATATTAGTCAAGTTCCAAAAGTTGATGAATACATTCATATATTCTATTACAACAAAAAACAACAAGTAGACAACACAAAATTTTATATTCAAGGTCCAATATCACGACCTCAAAATAATAATTTTGAAGATTGGCATAATTCAGAGTCTATGTTAGCCAGTGGTGAATTTTTAAAACAGGCAAACGACATAAAGGACAAAGTAACTTTTGAAAATAAAGGTCAATCATATGGTATATATCCTGAACCAGGTGATAACTCACTTTTAGGTAGAGGAACTGCAGATGTAATTGTTAAACAAGATGAAGTCTTAGTTAGGGCGGGAAAAAACATTACAACCCAAACATCAAATTTTAATTTACCAACCCCAAGACAAAATAGATCGTTTCTTCAAATTTCCATGTTTGATTTAGAAAAAAAATATAATGACCCAATTAGAAAAAGATTTTTTGAAAATTTACCACAATTGGTTAAAAAATTGGTTGAATGGGAAATTACCGATCAAATAATTATAACAGGTAATACCGCAGGTGGTGGTGTTACAGGATCTACGTTTTATAATGGTAATGTAATGTTATATTCTTTATTACCCAAAGATCAAACAAAAACCACTGAAATTGATATGACCACCACATTGGATGATTTTAAGAGTAGTCCTGAATATACTTTAGAGTTTACAGGAAAAACATTGGATGAGGGCGTAAAAATAATTAATCAATTTATTTACGGAATTAATAAAGGAAAAATAAATGTTGATGGGTATGAACAATATCCGTTTGATTCAAGTTCTAAATTAACTAAACAATTTCCATTTTATTTTAGACCAAACAAAAATAATGTAGATAAATTGGCGTCTTCAGGATCGTCAGATTTTAATATGGTTAATAGTTTCTTTAAAAAAGTTAAATTATTACCATCTGATAAACAATTTGGTAGTGTTTTAGTTTGGCAAGAAAATGTTGTTGGAGAACAGTTAACTTTTAAATCCGTATTGTTGGAACAACCAGTATATACCCCTAAACCTATTTCTTACAGCACATTGGCGGCGGATTTTGTTTACATGTTATCACATAATTCAGACATACCATCTAAATCAAAAATTAACCTACAACCAAAAGAAACTTTATATGGCATTAATCAACCATATTTCACAGACGTTATGTTACCTAACACCGATCCAATGGTTAGAGGTAATGAACTAATGAAACTATTAACACTAATTGTTAAGTTTTTATCATCACATGTTCATAATATAAATGAAGCTCCAATTCCAATAGGAATTGATGGTACGGAGTTGGATCAGATAAACAAAATCCTACAAGATGCCGATAATTCAATTTTAAATCAAAATATTAGAATTAATTGATATTTATAAATAAAAAGTAAATGTCAATTAATAACTCTTATTTTAGTAGAAACAATACTATCGTATTAAATAGTTATGTTAATACTGGTAGAAATCCTGTTACACAACTTTATTATGGTGATGGTGGTCTCTCAAGTCCAATCGGTTATTCTCGTTTTATTTTTGATTTAGATTTAACACTTCTAAAAGAAAAATCAGCAACTGGAGTAATATCAACAGGATGCACAACCCAAATCACACACGTATTAAAGATGACAAACACCTCATCGTTTAATGAAGAATTATTAAATACATCTATGCCTGACGGTAGTCTTAGGGCAACATCGTTTGATTTAATACTTTTTAGAATACCACCAATAGATTTTGACGATAATCAACCTCAATATTGGGATGAAGGGGTTGGGTATGATTTTTATGATTATGGGGAACCATTAGGTCCAAACAGAGATTATTCAGAAAGACCATCAAATTGGTTTCAAAGAACAACAATAAATAATTGGCAACAACAAGGAATATATAATAATTTAAATTTAGGTTCGGTTCCTTTTTCATCTATCACAATTTTAGATATACAACATTTTGAGTTTGGTAATGAAAATATTGAATTTGACATGACAGATGAAATTAATATGATTCTTAACGGGACTATTACTGGATCCACAGGATGGGGAATCGCATACTTACCTGATGTAGAGAATTTAAGGGGAACAACGGGTAATTATTCGGTTGGGTTTTTTACAAGACACACACAAACATTCTATGAACCATATCTACTTACAACCTACGATGATATAATCAATGATGACAGAAATAATTTTAGTTTAGGAAAAGTAAACAAACTTTATTTATATATCTATGAAGATGGGGATTTTAAAAATTTAGACGAAACACCATTAGTTTCTATTTCTGATTCGGGAGGAATACCAATACAAGGATTACAGAATTTAACAACTTGTTTAAAAACTAAAGGAGTTTATGAAGTAACAATTCCGCCATTAACTGGATATAAAACTCCTTGTATGTTTACGGATATTTGGTCAAATTTAAAACTAAATGGTTTTAGTTTACAAAATCAAATAAACGAATTTACTGTTTATACATTTAGAAAATCAATACAAATTGGAACATCAACAAACGATCCATCACAATACGGGTTTTCTTATTATGGAATAAAACAAAATGAAAAGATTTTAAATACCGACATTAGAAAAGTGGGGGTTATAATTAAACAAGCTTATACAACTAATAAACAACTTCCAAACGTAGATGGACAATATAGAGTTTATGTAAAAGAAGGAACAACAGAAGTAACAGTTCAAGATTGGACTGAGTTAAATAGAACCCCAAATGAATACTACTTTATCTTTGATACGAGAGATAAAATACCTAATCAGTATTTTATAGATATTAAAGTGACGACCTCAGGTCAAGTTAATGTTTACAAACAACAAATAAATTTTCAAATTGTAAATGAAAAAGTAGAATAAACAGATATTTATAATAAAAAATTATGGCAACATTATATTATGTGGCTCCTTGTCAAGGAGGTGACCAAATTGAGGTTGATGAGGGATCACTTACCCTAAATCCGGGTGAGGTAATCTCATTTAGTTCACCAACAAGCGGTGTAATATGTGGGACTGTTGGGTCGCCGGTAAGAGATCCCGCACCTACAAGTTATACCGCGATCGCAGTTTTTACTGGTTGTGAAAATTGTAATAATGAAAATAATATTTTTGATTACCAATCCCCAAGAAGTGCTTACACAGAACAAATAATATGTGTTCAAGTTTGTGATGCGGTAGATGGATCAACCGTTGTGGTAGCTGTTAATCCCCCTCATCCAGTATGGACGGATAATTATGGAACCGAAGTGACTCAATTAAATGCGGTTACTTTAGGTGGTGTAAATGGATTAAATAATTAAACATGAGAAATTTAAATCAAATTATTAGAAAAGTTATTAGAGAAACACACGAAGAAAAATCTCAAAGATATATGTTCTTTTCTAATTTAGAACAAATGAAAAGACAATGTGAAATATTATTAGATATGGATCAAGACATGGTTGAATCTATTTTAGATAATGGTCATGATTGGGCACAAGATCATATTTCAGAAGCAAAAAACAATATGGACCAAGTCTTTGATTTTTTAATGAATGAGACGGAAAGAGATGGTATGGAGATGAACATGGATGATGAAGACATGGTCATGATGGAAGGTCGTAAAAAAACAGGAACTCCTCTTTGTGCAAGAGGTAAGGCATCAGCAAAGGCAAAATATGACGTGTACCCAAGTGCTTATAGCAATGGCCACGCTGTCCAAGTTTGTAAAGGAAAAATCAAAGGTCTTGATGGTAAAAGACATTGTTCAGGAGATTATTGTTAATTTTTTTTTAAAAATATTTTTTTATTCAGATAATATCTATATATTTGTAGAAACAAACAATATATTTATATGGAAAACAAAATAAAAAGATTTTTTAGTAGATTAAAGATTAAATTTTATATTTGGTCAAAAAAATCATCAAGTATTGTACCAACTTATCAGGATAAAATCATATCATATGAAAAGACATGTTTTAAAATATGTCTTAAAATAATTCAACATAAAAATACTGAATTTATGATAGCCCCAATGTCTGACAAACGTTATCTTAAAAATGACGATATGAAAATTTTCATAACAATGACAGACCATAGAGTTGAGATCACTAATCACGTTTATAACTATAATGTTAAACTACATGATAGGGATTGGGAAAGATTAACATATATTTTTGATCTTGAGGCAGATAAGAGAAGACTTAATTATGAGGTTGACGTTAATTCACAAATCACTAACTCTCTACATAATATCTTAGAACGAGTTTCTAATTTTGATTAAAATGTTACCAACCAAAAAATCTATTGATTATTTATTACTAACCATAATAGGTTTTTGTCCTTTACCGGATTGTGTATCATTTTTTTCGGCAGACCTCTTACGTTGACAAGCAGATCTTTTTGCTGAATCGCTCATTTTACCGGCAACGCCAGCGGCCCTACATTTAGGGTATGAACCCTTAGAGGTATCTTGTCGTCCACAGGGAGGATGTTTACCGTCAACTTTACGACAAATGTCAACCCAAGGTCCTTTTGGTTGAGAAGATCCCTTAGGTTTCTTCTTTTTACCAAACCAAACGGCAAGATCTTCATTTATATTTCCTTTGTCAGAAATCTCAATCCATTCATTAAATGGGACTTTTTCGGTGAACGGATCCATTTTTTCTTTATGTGGAGCTTTTTTTGAGTTTTGAGAATATTGGTTAATAATACCTCCATCATCATCAGAAAATGTTGAATATGGGTGGTGTTTAATATAATTTGTAATTTTTTTTGCGGTTGCTTCTATTTTTTTTATCTGACCTAATCTTTCATCCATAGATCCATCATAACTATCATATGATAAAAGTGGGCTATCATAATCAGAAACAGATTTTGTGTAAGGACTTAATGAAGTGTCACCCCATGGTCTAAACCCTGGTTGTAATGGAGAAACATACGACCCTCTAGCTCCACTACTGTCTCCAGTTGATTCTTTAATTACTTTTTTTATAATTTTACTAAGTCTATCCATTTGATTATATATTATAAATATCTTATATTTCAAATATGGAAAAAGAAAATACAAATTATGGTAATTTATTTGGAACCATTGATTTATTAAGTGAAGAACATCTTGAAATAATACTATCAACAATGAATAATGACCACGCTTTATATTACCTTATTGAGGCGATTAAATCCGCACATTCTAAAGGAGTGTTCACTATTGGTGAATCTGAAGTGATATCAAAATCTATTAGGACTTTAATTAAGTAATTTATTAGATTTTTTAATATTTTCATCACCCCACATAGGTTGTAGATTATCTAATGACCAACATTTCATAAATTCACTATCTCCCATTTCTTGAATATTAAAATGAGTTATAGGCAATTTATGGTCTACATGCCACTCACCGTAATTGTCCCAAGTCATTGTATCCTTAAATTTTAATTCTAAATGTGTTATTAATTGTTCAGGTGTGTATTTTAGTATGTCAAAATAGTGTTTGTTTTTTTCTACATTACTCTCCTTTAATACTTGATATATCGCGGTTCTGAAATTACTGATTAATTTATAGAGGGGATCTCTCGCTTTACGATTTCTTTCGTAATCACGTTTTATTTGCCTAATTTTATCAACATTATTTTCTCGGTATTCTTTAATGTATTTACTTAAATGTTCTTTATTTTTTTCCGCCCAATTTTTATGATTTTCACTTTTTCTTTTTTTTGTTTCAGGTTTTGATTCATATTTTTTTATGGCAACTTCTCTACCGCCAATATTTCTCCTACCGGATGGTCCAAGAATAACACCATTTTCTTTAAGTATTCTTAATATTTGTTGTTTGTTTAATCCTAATTTTTCTGATATTGTTTGACTCCCAATCAAATCCTCGTTATACATCTTAAGAATATCGTCTATTTCTTTTTGTGATGGAATATATTTCTTCATAATTATAAATATACAACATTCAACCAAAAAATCAATTGTTATTTAATTTAAATAAAAAAAGGGACAATTTCTTGTCCCTTTAGTGTTATTTTTTAAGATTTTGATTATCTCAATTCTCTTAAATCGAATGTTCTAACACCATCAACGGTAATGCGGCCATAAAACCTGTTGTTTACCATTTTTTTCGCGTATCTCGTCATTATTCCTTTGATCGGAGTAAAGTTGAACGGGTTATACATTGTAGGTGTTAATTGTAGAGGTACGTACGGTGCGTAGATGTAACCTGTGTCTAACAATGACGTTCCTTTGTGTCCTACTAACACTTGGTTAGCTGGGAAGTAAGGGTCACGGTAAACTTGGTAACGACCTGATAATGTACCAACTCTTTCAATACCCATGTTATACTGATCTTGATCAGGAGCCGCATTAGATACGTGGAAGTATTCTAAATCGTCAAAGATAGCTGAAACTTCAGAAGATACAACAATCCAGTTAGCTCCACCTCTTAATGTAGATTTGTGGATTTGTGCTGACAATTGGTTAATTGCAGTAATCAAAGTTTGGTTCCAGTCTTTTTGAGTATAAGAAGCTTGGTTAGCAATTCTTCTCCATCCGTTGTAATCCCAACGTAGGTTCCAAGCTGCACCTTTACGTAAGTCACGTAAAATTTCACGGTCAATCTCAGCAGCCACTTGTTCTGACAATAATGCTGTTAATTCAGCTTCAGCGTCAATGTTATGGAATGCTGCAACGTCTTGTGCCAATTCAGGAGACCATTGTGCTCTTAGTTTTCTTTCTGTAACAGAAACTGTAACTGACTCAAGGTCAAAAGAAACTTCACCAATTTCATCTTCAAACTCAAGGTTTGCATATCTTCTATAGAAAGCTACAAAAGAACCACCTGAAGTACCTGAGTAGATTGTACTACCTGTGTATCCGTCAAGTGATGTTGCGTCACAATCAGCACATATAGGACAAGAAAGATCTACTTCTAAGTATATACAACCATTTTGAGAACAGATGTCATTATAACTTCCACCATTTCCAGTGTTAGTATTATATGCATTACCACTGTTTCCAAATGCGGTTTGTGTGTTAGTACTTGTTGGAGTAACAATACCTTGACCGTAAATTTGAGTTACTACTCTAAATAATAGAGGAACATACTGACCAGCAGCATTTGTAAATATATTACAAGGTGTTGTAGATCCCGAAATAATTGAGGTTCCGTAAATTCTTAAATCAGAAAGAAAAGACTCTGTATCAATTTCACTACCGTCAGGACCAATTAATTTTCCAGTTCCAGCATTTGCAAAACCACAAAGTTTCATAATAACTTTTCTTGTGTTTCCTGAATAAGCATTTAATGATGCATCAACTAAGCTACTACCAGCCCATACTTGTACAGTTGTGGAAGCAGTAACTGCGGTCCATTTACCTTTAGAGTAATCAAACAATCCTGGAGGATCTAAACCAGCCTCATTACCTTCGTAAAATGAATCATAAAGATTTTTTTTGTAAGGGAAGTTAGTTGCACTTGCATCACCGTAACCACTGTTTGGTGTTTGAGTTGCAGCCGCGTTAGGTGCTCCATAAGGAGCGTAATGTTCACCACCAGAGTTTTGTAATCCAGTTTGTAAGTTTCCATTAGCATCGTATGAAGATGAATTAGCGTATCCTTGAATTTTAGGCACAAAATAGAATAATTTACCAATAGGTAAGTTCATAGCTTGTACAGATACGATGTCGTTAGCCAATAATTTAGAGAATACTCTTCTTACGATTGGAAAAACAACTGTTTCAAAAGCTCCGTTAGATGCTCCGTCTGATGTTGCTTCGTTAATTAAGTGAGACGCTTGGTTCTCATATAATTGTGCAACGTTTTCTTTTAGGTGGCCTCTAAGACCTTCAAGGAATCCTAAACGATCCCATTTGTTAATTGTGTCTTCTTTGATAACTTTGAGGTGTTTTAACCCGATGTTACCAACAAGACCTGATTCTAATAATGCTCCCATTTTTTTGGTTTTTTATTTTTTTAGTTTATTTTATTTTATTTTTGTCATTAAATCCTTCATTCTTAAAAATTGTGGATTCTCATACGTTTTTGATTCAATCAAATTAACTGAAGATCCTGTATCAGCAGTTTTATTAACAGTTCTTTGAATTGACTCGTTTATTTTTTGTTCACCTGTAGAACCATTAGATGATAATTCACCTTTAATTGTTCTATATAGGTTTTTTGATTCTTTTAAAGATTCAAGATTATCAAATCTTCTTAAAATATTTATTTTTTCTTGTTTTGTTGTTGAATGTTCGGTAAAAAGTCTCGTAGCGTAAGCCAAGTTAGAATTAAATACTGCAACTTCATTTAATTTTGTTCTAAAAACATCAAGAGCCGCTTTGTATTCTTCATTTTTTTCTTTTAATAAATAAACTTCATTATTTGAATAGTTTTCCGAAATTTTAAATGGACTGTATTCATAATTTCTGTTGTTTGTTTTCGCTTTTCTTAAACCACGGCTACCATCTTTAGATCCATTACCATAAGTTCTTGCCGCTTCTTTGGTCTCAACTTTTTTCACCATAGACGATTTTCCCATGTCTGAACTTTCCTTATATTCAAATTTTGGTTTTCCAGTTCCAGTAGCTTTAATACCTTTACCAAACGCTTCTTTTCGTTTTTCGTTAAATCCGCCACCCATATTAGGTTTTTTGTCATATGAAAATTTAGGACCTCTACGGTTTTCAGTTCCTTTTGATTTTAAAGATTTTAAAGATTTTTTAACAGCTTCCATTACTCCTTCAACAGAATTCATGTCCATACCATCATCATCCATCATTTCATTCATGTATGATCCAGGACATGATGAGTCATCTGGATTTTCACGACAAAATTCTACAAATTCTCTATCGTATTCATTAATTTCGTTTCTATCCATACCTTCCATAGATTCCATTCTTCCCATACCTTCAGTATCATCTCCATCTATTTCCAACTCATATGATGTTTCTTCATCATCATCATCCATGTCTGAAAATCTATTTCTACCTCTTGGTTCAAAACCCATTTCTTCATCATCCATGTCATCCATGTCTGAAAATCTATTTCTACCTCTTGGTTCAAATCCCATTTCATCATCCATATCATCCATGTCATCCATATCATCCATGTCATCCATGTCATCCATGTCATCCATGTCACCCATGTCACCCATGTCATCCATTTCGATTTCATATATTAGTTGATTACGATTATTACCGTAAGATTCTCCTAATTGAATCATATATTCATTATCACCGTCTTTAAGGTTTATATTACCACCTTCTTTTTTTATTACGATTCCATCCTCATCACCCATAGCTTTAAAAACTCTAAGAACTTCCGCGTCTGACGCATCTGTCATATCAATAGTTTCATCATCCATTTCAGGGTCCATTCCCATTTCAGGGTCCATTCCCATTTCAGGGTCCATTTCCATGTCTTCATCATCCATTTCCATGTCTTCATCATCCATTTCCATGTCTTCATCATCCATTTCCATTTCAGGATCCATTTCCTCATCGTCAACGGGTTCTTCAATCTCATCTTGTTCTCTAAGAGATTCTTTTACTAATTGTTTGATTTCTTCACTCATTGTAGATTGAAGTATTCCTTTTGCGTTCTCTTGAAGAGTCTCTTCCAAATTTCGTATTTGAAATAAAGCGTCTTCTACTACATTTTTGTTATAATTCATATTTTTTATAATAGTTCATCAATAAATATCATTAACTTTTAAAAAAACAATAATTTTTTATTTTTTAGGCATAAAAAAAGGAAAAAGATTATTTTCTTTTTCCTTTTTTGTCTTATTAAAAATATTTTAATTTTCAATAACCTCATTAATTTTTGATTCAACAATTGCTGTTATTCTCCAATCCATTGAATAATTTTCAAAAATTTTAGTAACTTTAGCCTCAACATCTGTTGGACTATACCCTTTTACTAATTTTTCTTCTTTTATTTTTTTTACTTTTCCTGTTTCATTATCAACCACATCGGTTGTAATTCTTGATATAAAATACTTTTCGTCCATAATAATTTTTTTTATTTATCTAAATAATGAGTTAATCTTTTCATTAAGTCAAGCGATTTATTACCAGACTCCCCAACATTTCTTTCTACGGACATTCTTTTTTCTTCATCTAAATTTTCTTCGTATTTCATTCTATCGTTTCTATCTGTGAATAAGTATGCACCAGGTGTAGAAGGTGAAGATACAAGATCAAAACATATTAATTCAAAATCATCCTGAACTTCATTTTGTTCCCCAACTTTTTTTAATGACCCAACACCACGAGAAGATATTCCTAATGTAACTCCTTGACGAAGATAGTTTGCCGCTAAATCACCTTTTGTTGATACAATACCTCTTTCGTGAAATCCTGGACTTGTCAGTAATTTTAATTTACCCAATAAAACAGGACCGTCCCACCATATTTCTGTGATCATGTGAGAAACCCTATCTAAATCAATTAGAGAAGATTCAGGATGGTTTAATTCAGAAAGAGATGTTCCTTTATTAATAATTTTTTTATAATTGTCAGCTTCCCTTTTTAATATTTTTTCAGGATAAATTCTTCCGTTTCTATTTGGGGTATTGTATTTTTGTAAAACAGCGTAAAACTCAAATGGTTTTGAATGATCCAACATATCTCGATTTTCTCTTATCATAGATAAGTTTCTTCGTTCATTTGGGTCTATATAACCAGCATCATACTCAACAAGAATCCCACGTCCAGAATCTTTTGGTCCCAATATTTTTAAGTTTTCCATCTATCTATTTTATATATAAATACTAAATAGTTTCAGTTTCTTTCTTTATGATTTTTGTATTTCCATTTTTAGTAAGATAAAATTTAAAATATTTGTTTTTATTCATTATTTCCCCATATATTAATTTAATTAAACTTTTTACAATTCTTTTTAATTTTGGAGATTTAAAATCCATTTTTTCTAACAGAAACAAATTAATCTCTAAATTCATAAATGATTTTTTTTTAAGATGTAATCCGCTAGTTCTTAAATCAAGATCAACAATAAATTTAGTATCAATAATATCTTTATTTATGTTATTTAAAAGTGCGTGTTTAACGGATCTTGACATGTTTAATACGACCCTATTCCAATCTTCAGCCTCATATTTTGGTTCTACCCAACTTTGTATGTTTATAAAAATTGATTTTAAATTTTGGGAATCAATTGTCCCGTATTGTGATTTAAATGATCTATACCCGTTTAATTTGGCGGTTTTTCCTTTCTTCATAAATTTTCTTCATATACTTAATGTTTATTTTGATATAATTATAATTAATTATTATTGTTATATCAACAAACTTAATAAAATGAAAATATGTTAATTGTGACAGTAAAAAAGGGGGGTATTGAGAAATCCTTAAAACTTTTAAAAAGAAAATTAATTAATACAAATCAAAATGAAATCTTATTAAATAGAAAAGAGTATATTAAACCATCTATACTTAATAGAGAAAAAAACAAAAAAGCGATTTATATTCAAAAATTAAAATTAAATAAAGATTAAAGACTTTCTTTAAGTTGTTTTAAGTGATAATAGTTTAATTCTGAAAAAGATTCTTTTTGAATTTTTAATAAAACTTGGTCTATTGTATTAATTGTATCAGAATCGTTTTCATTGTCTTTCTTTTCATTTAACTTTTCTAAAACCAAATCCTTAGTGTCATTGTAATTTTCAATTAATTGTGTTTTTGGTGTTGATAGAATTTTTTTAAGTTCTTTTTGTTCTGATTCTTTTAATGAGGAAATAAATTTCCCAACAGTTTTATTTGCAACATTTAACATTGACTTCAATGGAACATTAATAATTTCTTTTTTTTCCTGTTCTTTAGTTTTTAAAATTTCGCAAATAATTTTTTTACTTTTAATTTTACTTTCTAAAGTTAAAACATTGGTTGAAAACAGATTATCTATTTCTTTATATTTGTTTTCGCATTTTATGTGACCAACCCACATTTTAATTTCTTTTAAACTATAAGGATTTACCTTATTAGTTAAATTCTCATATGCGGTGATTGATTCATTTATAAATTCATTTACAATACTTTCTTGAAGTCCCTTTTTAGTTGATAATTCATCATACAAAAAAAATATTCTAGATATGTTTTTGTTTTTTAACACTAACTCCTCAAATATAAATAAGTTATCTTTTAAAGTTCCCTTTTTATACGACTCACTTAAGTAAATTTCTATTTTTGATTTTAATTCTCCAAACATTTGTATTTTTTTAAATAAATATCAAGATATTTTGTTTATTTCATCAATATCGGTGTCAGTTGTTTCTTCATCATATTCATCTCTGTCAATCATATCGCCATCCCACCAATCTGAATTATCAAACCAACCCACAAAATCTTGAACATCGTCCTCATCTTCTAAATAACTCTTGAACGTGTTTTTCCAATATTCTCTCACACTAATTGTTGCATATCTTCTTGTAGTGATTTCGTAAGTATGTAATTCAGGAATTTTAATTGGTTCAGTTTCATAATTAGGATTCATTCGGTATAACGAATAAATAAATGAAAAATCTTCGGTTTCAATCGACATTCCAATATCGTCTAAAATGTCTTTAACTATTTTTTCATTAACCCCCGAAACTAATTCTCTTGGTTTACCATATTTACCAATATCATTATTCATCTTTTTTAAAATGAACCTCATGTTTTTTTCGGTAAGATTTTTAAATTTACTCATATTAATAAATACTAATCACCAAGAAGTTTTGATAATTGATCTTCTAAATCACCTAAAGAATTATTTATTTTTTTAAAATCTAAAAACTCATCTTCATTAAAATCATCTTCATTTGATTCTAATATTAATTTATTTTTATCTCTTCTCATTGATTCAGGTAGTGGTGCTCCTGCATCAGGTGGTGGTGGTGCTCCTCCTGCGTCAGGTGGTGGTGGTGATCCTCCTGCGTCCGCACCTGGTGCTCCTCCCGCTGGTAATGTTGTTCCTGTTACGGGTTTGTAAAGTCTATCTACGGTGTCAAAAATTCCCGTTCTAGTTACTATTGTTGCCGTATTATCTAATTCCGCAGAAACAGCTCTTTCCATTCTAATTTGTAATAGTTCGTTTTTAATTTCATCATCAGAAAACCCAAAAATGTGTTTTTTGGCCCAAGTAGCAGAAACTGGTTGAATTGATTTGGGAATTTCACTAACCATGTCTTTATATAATGTGATTTTTGTCGCCCAAACGTCGATCATTAATAAATCGGCTTGTTTTGATGGGTTTGTAAGTTGTAATGTAAAATTTGATAATTCATCCTCAAATCCCATTAAAAATAAATGAATGATTGCTATTTTATTCATTTCTGCAATTGCGGATTTTTGAATCCTGTTAATTGTTCTTGCGAAACGAATATCTAATAAAGATAAATTCTTACCATCACCAACTGGTTCTTCAAACCCTAAATAAGCCTTTGGAACACGAAGAGCGGTAACTAATTTCTTTTGGATGTATTCAATATCTGCAATTTCAGACAAATTGGTTCCACCAGGTAATGTTTCAATTGGCATAGTTGCTGCGGCATCCCTAACAGGAATAAAGTAATCTTGATCCACGGCCATTTGATTAAATCTTAAATCTACATTTCCCGTTTTTCTATCAACAACCTGATCTCTTTTAAATTTATTTGCAACTCTTTGAACGTATGGTTCAACATCTTTGTCGTCCATATTACCAACAAATACTTTAAAAACTCTTCTTTCGGGAGCTCTTGACGTTCTATAAATTAACATTGCATCTTCTGCCAATACCAATTGTTTCCAAATACGACGAGCCTTTTCTAACATTGATGTCCCATAAGGTAGTTTTCTATCATCACCTAATAATCTAAAATGCCCAATCTCCCAAGTATTAAATTCAGTGCTTTTAACTTTCCAAATAAACTTAAGATCTTTTCTATTAACATTAACCGTTGCAGTGCTAGTTTTAGATTCAATACCCCTCTCTAATCTTTCAATTTCAATATTTGGTAATTGCATACAACCTGTTACCCCTTTTTCTGAATCTAATTTTAGATAAACAAAATTATCACCATACTTACACATGTTTCTAATCCACATTGGTAAATTGGTATTAATGTCTAAAACATTAACAAACAAATCAACTAAAATACTTTTTATTCTTTTTGACTCTGAATACACCTGAAGAACATATCCATCCTGATTTGGTGTTGTTGATTCTTCAGAATATATATCTAAAGCTGTTGAAATTTCGGGGGTATACTCCATTGATTCGTAATCATAAAACGCAGCTAATCTTGTAGGTTCATAATAAACAGCTTGAGTATAAAGATTATTTTCAACTTTAGTCCAGTTAGCCCCCAAATAAAGGGATTGTTGTTTTTGTAGTTTTTCTCTTTCGTATTCTGCCTTGTCTTTAGTTTTTAAAATTTCTGATTTATCTAACCTATAGTCAGGTTCCCCTTGACCTAATGTCCCATCAGGGCCAAATGTTTTAGATAGTTTTTGCCAAACTGTTAGATTTTGATTTTGATTATTATTTTCCATATTAAAAATTTAACTATATATATAAATATTTCAATAGTTAGTTAGAATTTGTAAACTTACAATCAAAACATTAAATATTCTTCGTTACCAACAACAATATATTCTCCGTTTTCTGTTATTATTGGATTAATCAATTGTTCTGGTGTAGGTGTGGGGGTAGGTGTAGGAGTAGATGTTGGTGTAACGCTAGGTGTTGGGGTATTTGTTGGTATTGGAATTGTTGGTGTTGCAATTGGTAAAGATTCTAATTTAGGATTTGGTGGTGCGCTTTTCTGACTAAAAGTGTTAGGAAAAACTTTTTGTCCGGTAGTAATTTGTCCGGGAACAATCAATCGTGATCCATTAGCAAGTTTTCCTGATCTTTTTCTAAACTCTAATCCCATTATATTATTTTATTAAACCACCAAATAACCAACTATATTTTTGATAGTCTTCTTTTGATGCGCCATTATTATTTAACCCATATCTTTCATTTATAACATTTTGATTGGGTATTGAAGGATCAAAATGGGCCTCTTTAGACACCGATTCATTATTTACTACAGCCCATGACTCAATCATTGATTTTGCCTGTTCTGTGGCTTTTTCTAATTTTGAAAATGATGATTCAGCAATGTAGATTGCCATTGAAATTCCCATTATTAAATCATCATGTTGGCCTTTTTGGTGATCTGGTCTTCCATTAATATAAATAAAGGTATTCATCTCATTGTATAATCGAACACTTTTAATTTTAAATTTATGTCTTACCCACTCCTCAAACGCAGCTATTATTTGAACTCGTTTATTGTTAAAATTTATTCCAGGAATTTTTTCAACAGACGTTTTATTGTTTGCCCAAATATTAAACGGATCAATTCCCTCAACGTAAAGACTTCTATATCCAAGTTCTTGCATTTTTCTAACTGTTGTAATTCCCATTCCTCCTGTTATATCGACAACAACAAATGCGTTATACATCATTCCCCACTTATATGCTATTTCAGCTAAAGTATCTGGAGGAATTTTTCCAACATATTCAAAAACCTGTTCTCTATTATCAAAATCAACAATTTGAATTGATGAAAAATCCTCACTATCACCTCTAGAAACGTCAACCCCCATAATGTATTTATGTCCCTCAACAGGATCGTTCCAAATCCAAATAGAATTACCCATAAGTTTTGACTTGGGTTCTTCAAGTGAGTTATTTTTTATTTCCTCAAGTTGATTATTGTCAAACACGTTATCTCCAGACCCTAAAAACTCACAATTTAATTCCTGATTTATTTTTCTTTTGTCATATTTAAGTTTTTTAACCATTTTTTCATACCAAGGGGAACATGGTTTGTATCCTTGTTTAAAAAAATGATAAAGTTCTTCATAATCTCTATTGTATGGGTCACTATTTGAAAATGATATATTTTTTGATAGGTCGTGATCATCGCGATTTAACAAATAATGAACAATATCGTTTGTTGGAACTAAATATAATTCTTTTGTATATCTTGGATCTTTATACCAATACATTTCGGAAATTTTAAACTGATTCATTCCTTTTAATGCTTGGTCGTAAATTTCATAATAAATTGGGTCATACCCATTGGGGGTGGATATTACTATTACTTTACCACCGGTGGATAAGGACGCCATACAAGCCGCCCAAAAATCATTATCTGCCTCAATAAAGGCTGCCTCATCAAAAACAAGAATAGTTGGTGTAAAACCACGAAGTGCATCTTTTGATGTTGCAACCGCCTTAACCTCAGATCCATTTGTTAATTTGTAATGTCTTTGTGAATTTTTTTCAACAGCAAAACCAGCTCCAACCCATGATGGCCATTGAGACACAAAGGCCCTAATTTTATTTGCCATTTCTTGAGATGTGTCAAGTTTGTTTGCAATTATTAATATTTTTTCTGGTTGAGTTTTTTTTGCAAATACTAATTTTTTTGAAACCCAAGCTGCCGTAACCGTTGATACACCAGCTTGTCTATATTTTAAAGCAATATTTTCTTCATATTCTTCATAATCTTTAAGTAGTAATATTTGATCGGGAAATAATTCTAATGGAACATACATTGAAACTGTGTTATCGTATGTTTGTAGATATGTTCTAAGGGCGTACGGAGTATCGTTCATACACTTAACATATTCAATCATTACTTGCTCTTTAGATAATCCCATATTTAATAAATATCAATCTGAGAGGTTTGTTGTAAAGATTACTTTTTTCCTATTGAAAACATTTTTGCTATTGGTAATTCCATAGGGGCTTCATTAGAAAACATTGTCATTTTTTTTGGTTTGCGAAGAATCATAGATTCAGATTCTTTTTTTGGTGTTTTTTTTCTTCTTTTTTTTTCCTCTTCTATCATTTCCAAAATTTTATTTTCCCAATATTTTTGTGAACCCTCATTGGTTTTTTCGGGACTTTTTTTTTCTGGCATTTTTTTGTAATCTTTCTTAGATGTTGAATCTGAGAATTCTTTGGCCATTTTACACCATTTACATTTTTTGTCTGAACATTTATTACAACGAGCCCAAAATAAACCTTGTTGAGATTTAGACTGAAATTTTTCATTAATTTCTGATTCCGACATACCCATCATAGATCTATTTTCTCCTGAGTCATCGCCCATACCATCATCTGCCATGTCATTAGCATCATGAGGTGATTCCTGTCCTGTATATGATTGTAGAGCATCTTTACCTAAAGCATTTGATGATGTTACATCATCCGTTTCATCTTCTTTGATTTCATTTTCCATTGGGGTTGCGGTTACGCTACCATCTGTATTTGTTTTAACATCATAACCTTTGGTATTTGGGGGTAATTTACCTGGCCCCGCAATTTTATATGAGGTTTTTGGTGGTTCAGTGACTTGTGTAACCTGTTCTTTAGTTTCCTTTTTAAATTTTTCAACCAAAACTTTAACTTGACTATCAGTCATTTTTGACACAGTATTGATAGATAAACCATTTTCTATTAAAAAAACTATATTTTTTTTAGTTCTCATAAATAACTTCTTTTTCAAATTGTAATACTATATCTCTTTCATATAGTTTGTTTTTAACAGATTCTTCATTTTCACCAAAATGGAAAACCATTCTTTTAATTGAAGAGAAGTCTTTATCTTCATTTTCCCACCCTAAAGAAATAACTCCATCCATAGAATCAATAACCGAAAAAACGTCAGAGTTTTGTATTAAATCAAACATAATCTCCTCATTCATTAATGTCCCAACTTTTTTTATATATTCAATATCTGGAGGTAATGGATATCCATTTGCTGGTTTTGAATCCCAATACTCACCAAAAACATCTAAAGTATCTGAAAATATAAATTCATAAATGTTGTCCCCTTTATAATTGGGGCCTAAACCATTTATGTAAATTAAATAATTCATATTAATTTTCCGAACTTAGTAACTTTAACTTCATTAATGCCTTCTTTAAATATTAGATTACCTTTTGTTGATAAACCAATAAGTTTTACTCTAGGGTTTTCTTTTATATACTCTAACGCGGAATCCAATTGATGTGTGGATTCAGATAATCTTATAATATTTTGTTTATTGTTTTGATAAACTTTATTTGATCTCCTTTCCCTATCAAGTTCGTATTGGTTTTTTTCGTCTTCACTTATAATAAAATATTTTGACAAAACTTTATCAGCTGAAGACTCCGCAAATGTTCCATGTGTAAATCTTTCAGGAGTTGGGTTATATATTCTTCTATTTCTTCTTTTTAAATGATAATCTTCGGGGTCATAATCTTCAAGTTGTTCAGATGCGGAAGATGTGTATGCTCCTCCCATAAAATCTTGATATGCATCTCCAATATTATCATAACCTTCCGCCATTTCAGGTTCTTGTGGTGGTTCTGGCATAACTTCAGGTGGTGTTTCCGTGTCTTCATCACCAAATGAATCATCTTCTTCTTCTTCTCCTTCATCATCAACCCCCTCTAGTTTACCAATAATTTGTTCAATATCGTCTTCATCTAAAACATCCACATCTATAGCAGAAAGAATTGAGTTGATTATATATTTTACTTCTTTATTAGAAAGATCGCTTTCTTCTTCATAAGATCTTATTTTTTGAGCTAGTTTACCAACTAAAATTTGTATCCTTTTTATTTCCGAAACTTTTTTCTCTTTTGGTTTTTCGTCGTCAAGTTCCTCTCCTTCCATATCAGGTGGTGGAGTGCCCATGTCACCGCCCATGTCAAGTGGTGGAGCACCCATGTCACCGCCCATATCAGGTGGTGGAGCGCCCATGTCACCGCCCATATCAGGTGGTGGAGCGCCCATGTCACCGCCCATATCAGGTGGCGGAGCACCCATGTCTCCTCCCATATCAGGTGGCGGAGCACCCATGTCAAGTGGTGGTGGAGTTCCTAAATCTGCGGGTGGAGGTGGAACCCCTAAATCTGCAGGTGGAGGTGGAACCCCTAAATCAGGTGGTGGTGGAGTCCCTAAATCTGTTGGTTGAGATTTTTTTTTAGTCTTTAGTATGAACTTTTTTTTTTGCTCACCAATTAGTGAGATACCTTCTTCATTTTCGTGAAGGACATTTATTTCCCTCACCATTAAGTTAAGTCTTTTCAAAGCCTGTGAATAGGAAGAATAATATTTTCTACCTTTCATTGGGTCAATATAATCAGAATCGGACTCATTTATTGACATTTTGATGATATATCCTTGTCTTTCTTTTTCAATTTTGTATAAGTTTCCATCCGCTAAAGAAATACTATATTCAGTAGATTTTGTTTCATTTACACTTTGTGGAAAATTTTCATTATAACGAGAAATTTCAATCATTCGTCTAATCTTATCAATTCCTTGAAGTTTTTCGCTTCCAATAGGTTTAATTCCTCCCATGTGTTTTTTATTTAGTTGTAAATTATTTTTATTAATAAATATATCAATAAATATAATTATTTAATTTTTATTGTTTTTATTGTTTCATTGATAGTTTTTTATCAATAATTTCAGTGGGAACATCGTATA
>Ga0209596_1001160_pt1 | contig 23080 bp, 20 predicted proteins | sample M_130807_MF_Meta_FD_187314 | JGI IMG/M metagenome (GOLD analysis project Ga0209596, IMG submission 187314) | Freshwater microbial communities from Lake Montjoie, Canada to study carbon cycling - M_130807_MF_MetaG (SPAdes) (version 2) | ecosystem: Environmental > Aquatic > Freshwater > Lake...
TTTTAGACAAATAAGGGACGATAACTTTTGTTTTATTATTTGATTATAAAATCCAGTTGAATTGATATTCTAACGGCGCTTTAATACCGCTGCGTTCAGCTATTTTTCTAAATCGATCAGGGAGTGCCATTAAATAGTCTCTTCCTTTTTCAGCAGCACCGGTTAGGCTACAGATATTGCCAATATTCCATTCTTGAATGAGAGATTCCATAATATTGGTATAATCCATGCTAGTATAGACTCCTAAGCGTTGTGCAGCATCGCTAAAATGCGACCAACTAGTACCAATTTTTTCGCCTTGTTGACGCATAAAATGCGCAGGCATAACAATTTTCTTGCGCATCATATCTTCAAAAGCCAACATCATTTCACTAGGATCTAATTCAAAAATTTTGGTTACAAAACTCTTGTAAGCTTTTGCGTGACGTGCTTCATCTGCCGCAATTACACCACATATTTTCGACAACTGTTCGTTACCGTGCTTTTTGGCAATAGTAGCTGTTCTTCTATGTGAAACATTCGTTGCCATCTCTTGAAAAGAAGTATATACAAAGTTTTTATATGGATCTCTTGCTGTTCCTATTTCCATGCCATCAGCAATTAAGTGTTGGGTGGTAATTTCCATTTGTTTCATATTTACCCTTCCAGATAAATAGATGTATTTGTTTAAAAGATCGCCATGTCTATTTTCTTCGGCAGTCCACATTCTAATCCATTTGCTCCATCCATGAGGCTCGGCTTTGCTAATACCTTCAATATCAATTAACCAACTTTCATAGGTAGGAAGTGCTTCTTCTGTTATTACATCGCCCACTAAAACAGCCATATAATCGTAAGGCAATTCTTTACACTGCTGTTGGATTTCTTTAATTTCTTTCGTAAAATCGGGGTTATTGCTCTCTGGTAAAAAATCAGATGGCTGCCAATTAGTATCAATATTCTTTAAAAATTCTTCAATAACGCTTTCAATTTTCTGAGCCAAAAATTGCATTACTTCAATCTTAGATGGGTTCAATTGCATGCGAATGAGTGGGTTGTTTAATTCTTAATTTACGTGTTTATAAAGCCTAATACGCGAAGGTAAGGGTTTATCGTATTGAAACCTCAGTGTGTTTAGGTCTAAGGTTGGTTATTTGTTTTGAACCAATGGGTAATGGTCAATCGTTTCAAATACATTTCTAGGATCTTTTTTTAATATAGCTATAAATGCTTTTAAAGAATCTATGTAAGGTTGTTTTTGAAACATTCTATCATGCGCAAGAATCACCATAGTGTTTTGCTCATTGGTATAACCAGATTCAAATTTCTCATTTATTTTACCAGCCAACTGGGTAGCACTTTGTTTAGGGCTATTTCCTTTTACCATTTCCCACTCAACATCCCAACCAATTATATTGTACCCCATTGCCGCTAGTTTCTTAGCAACGTTCTCACTAGTTTTTGGCCCTTTGGTTTCTGTCTTTCCAGCCCATGTGTTACGGCCTGGTAAACGAATAATTTTAACTTGTATACCCATTTCTTTTTCGGCCCTAACAAAATCATTCACAGCGCTGTCTATATGTGTATAAAAGAAATTATAATTGTCTTTAAAAGCGTGAGAAAAACTATGGTTTGCCAATAAAAATTCAGGATAACTATTACGAATGCTATCTAATAATCGTTTTCTTCTTGGTTCAATATTATAGTGCATACCTACCGAAAAGAAAGTTGCTTTTACACCAGCTTCATGAAATATTCTCTTGCAAATATTTGTACCAGGAGGTTGAGGAGAATCATCCCAGGTTAAAAAGATATAACGTTTAGAACTATCGTATTTAATGGGTGTTCCTGGAATTGGTTTGGCAATAACCATTTTTGAAGAGTCAACAGCGGCTGTTTTGTCTTTGTTGTTGCCGCAAGCAGCTAAAATAAATAGTGTAATAAATGCAATAAAAAAGCGAATCTTCATACAATCAAGTTTTCACAAAAATAAGAGTATAATGCTCTTAATCAATTAGTTATTTATACACGAAATCTGAATAAAGCACTACAGTTTTAAGGCAGCATACTATTTATGCACATTATATTTTTTTATATATTGTACAAACAAAAAAGGCTGTATCTATTTAAGATACAGCCTTTCGTATGCTTTTGTTAACTATTAATATCTATACAGGTCTGCTTTAAACGGACCTTCTTTTGAAATGCCTAAGTATTCTGCTTGGTCATCACTTAATACATCTAAAACAGCGCCCACTTTTGCAAGGTGTAAACGTGCTACTTTTTCATCTAAATGTTTTGGTAATACATACACTTTGTTCTCGTAATTGCTATGGTTGTTCCAAAGTTCAATTTGAGCAAGTGTTTGGTTTGAGAAAGAATTACTCATTACAAATGATGGGTGACCAGTTGCACAACCCAAGTTTACCAAACGACCTTCAGCCAATAAGATGATGTCTTTTCCATCAATATTGTACAAGTCAACTTGTGGTTTAATGGTATCTTTTGTTTGACCATAATTATTATTTAACCAAGCAACATCAATTTCAATATCAAAGTGACCAATATTACAAACGATGGCTTTGTCTTTCATTGAACGGAAATGTTTTTCTGTAATCAAGTCTCTACAACCCGATGCAGTAACAACAATATCAGCTTCTTTAACAGCTTCTGCCATTGGTTTCACTTCAAATCCTTCCATTGCAGCTTGTAATGCACATATAGGATCAATTTCAGTTACAATAACCCTGCAACCTGCACCTTTTAAAGAAAGTGCAGAACCTTTACCCACATCACCATATCCACCAACAACGGCAACTTTACCAGCCATCATTACATCAGTTGCTCTACGAATAGCATCAACCAATGATTCTTGACAACCATATTTATTATCGAATTTAGACTTAGTAACAGAGTCGTTTACGTTGATGGCAGGAATTGGCAAAGTGCCTTTAGCCATTCGCTCATATAAACGATGAACACCTGTAGTTGTTTCTTCAGATAAACCTTTAATGTTGGTAATCAACTCAGGATATTTATCAAAAACAATATTGGTTAAATCACCACCATCATCCAAAATCATATTCAACGGACGGTCTGCACCACCAAAGAATAATGTTTGTTCAATACACCAATCAGCTTCTTCTTGAGACTGACCTTTCCAAGCAAATACACCAATACCTGCAGCAGCAATGGCAGCAGCAGCTTGGTCTTGCGTAGAGAAAATGTTGCAAGAACTCCATTTTACTTCTGCACCCAAGGCAATTAATGTTTCAATTAATACAGCAGTTTGAATAGTCATGTGCAAACAACCGGCAACACGTGCACCTTTCAATGGTTGTGTAGCACCGTATTCGGCACGTAATGACATTAAACCAGGCATTTCAGCTTCAGCCAAACGGATTTCCTTGCGGCCCCAATCAGCTAAGCTAATATCAGCTACTTTGTATGGTAGGCTGAAATCAATAGAAGAAGTTAGTGTAGACATATTTGTTTATTTTATGCTGCAAATGTAGTTTGATAGAATAAAATACTAGTAAATATTCTATTTTTTAGTAGATAAATCCATAATTTAGCAATTTATTAGAATATAAATACTAATTCATATGGCAAAATCAATAAAAACAGCAGATTCCACTAATGCCGTTTTGTCTTTAGATGCAAAAGACCTTGCTATCCTGCAAATTCTTCAGCAAAATGCACGTGCAACAGTGAAAGAAATAGCAGAGAAAGTACACTTAAGCACAACACCTGTACACGAAAGAATAAAACGGCTAGAAGAAACAGGTGTAATAAAACAATACGCCACATTACTAGACCATACAAAAGTGCGCAAAGGCTTAATGGTAATATGTTATGTATCATTAAAACAACACAATAAAAATGCAGGTGCCAAATTTATTAAAAGCATTCAAGAAATGAATGAAGTAATTGAGTGTTATAATATTTCAGGCGAATTTGATTTTATGTTAAAAGTGGTTGCAGAAAGTATGGATGATTACTACAATTTTCATGTAAATAAATTAAGCCAAGCAGAAAATATTGGACAGGTACAAAGTGTATTTGTCATGGGTATTATTAAACAAACACATGTGCTGGTGCACTAAGGAATTTTGTGTAAATTTTTTTTCTTTTGATCTAATAAATGTTTTCTAGCCCAGTTGGTAAGCATTGCGCTGCCACTGCCAACGACTGCGCCCATTAATACATCAGAAGGGTAGTGCAAACCTAGGTATAATCTACTATAACCTACACTAGTTGCCCAAGCAAAAGCAGGCAATGCAACATACCATTTTGAGTACATTAAATAAACACTTGTGGCTGTAGTGAAAGAAAAAGAAGTATGACCAGATGGCATTGATTTATTTTTCTCGTCTGTAGCAATTGGAAATACACTACTAGGATAAGTAATAAATGGCCTATCCCTATTTACAATAATTTTAAATCCTTCGGTAGCTACTGCATTTACAACTAAACTAGCCGCTAATTGGTATGCATTTTTTTTAAGCGCTATATTTTTATTGATCAAGCTCGTTGCAAACATAGTAATAGGAACCGCAATAGATAAGGGTTCTGCAGTATTTGAAATCGTTTTAAAAGTATTGCTATTTGGATTTTGTGGATTAATATTTTGCAATAAATTAATATCCCAATTTTGTGCATGACAGCTATTTGTAAACGATACAATAACAAATAGCAAAATTAAAATGCGTAAAAAATAATAGGCTATTTTCATCAAGCTAAATTGGCTAAACTTTCTTTAATAGTATTAATTCTAGCAAGTGCATCAGCCTGCTTTTTTTGTTCTAATGCTACAATTTCTTGTTTAGCATTTTGAACAAATCTTTCGTTCGATAATTTTTTAGTAACAGCGTCTAAAAATCCTTCTTGGTGTTCGAGGTCTTTTAATAGTTCTGCTTTTAAAGTAGTAGCGTCTAATTGCTTTTCGGTTTCAATAAAAAATTTATCCTTTTCTACTGCTACTACAATACTATTAGCAATGGAAGTATTGGTATAATTGATTTCAGCGGCATTTATTTGTTTAGCCAAAATTGATTCAATGGCTTGATAACTACTAATATTATCTGTTTGAATAAATAATTTAATGACTTCTTTTGGTTTGAGTTGGTTTTTGTTTCGAGCATCACGTAAGGCCGAAATAACTTGTTTCAATAATTCGCCAGAAGCAGTAATACTAGCATTTAAAGGAGCCGCAACTTTGTTTTGTTTAATACACAAATCTTCTGTTTGCTCAGCCAATAAATGATAAATTTCTTCTGTAATAAAAGGCATGAATGGGTGCAAAATTTGCATCAACTCTTCAAAAAACGATACTGTTTTTTGATAAACAGCAGCATCAATCGGCTGTTCAAAACCTGGTTTAATCCACTCTAAATACCAACTACAAAAATCATCCCATATTAATGAGTAAATCACTTTTAAAGCTTCGCTCAAACGGAATTGTTCCATTAATGTTTCGGATTCTGCTTTAACCGCATTTAGTCTATTCTCAAACCAATTAATGGCAAAGGATTCATTTGCTATACTTGTATTGCTAGATTGTCTAGCATCCCACATTTTTAGCAATTTCAAGGCATTCCATAGTTTGTTATTGAAATTTCTACCTTGTTCTAATGAAGATTCATCAAATAATAAATCGTTTCCTGCAGGCGATGAAATCATAATACCAAATCGAACCGCATCTGCACCATATTTATCTATCAACCCTAAAAGTTCTGGAGAATTCCCCAAACTCTTACTCATTTTTCTGCCTTGTTTGTCTCTTACAATTCCTGTAAAATACACGTCTTTAAAGGGTTTGCCACCTTGGTATTCATATCCGGCCATAATCATACGTGCCACCCAGAAAAAGATAATTTCCGGAGCAGTAACTAATGTATTGGTAGGGTAGTAATAGTTAACCTCTTCATTTCCTGGTTTAGACAATCCTTTAAATACTTCAAAAGGCCATAACCAACTTGAAAACCAAGTATCCAAACAGTCTTCATCTTGTTTTATATCTGCTGCAGTTAGCGGCTGTTCTGGGGTTGATAATTGTGTAATGGCATCTTCTATGTTAGCCGCTACTGCAAAACGACCATCGGGTGCATAATAGGCAGGAATTCGATGACCCCACCAAAGCTGTCTGCTAATACACCAGTCTTTAATATTCTCCATCCAGTGACGGTAGAGGTTTTTAAATTTAGCAGGATGGAAATTAATTTCTTCTTCCATCACCGCTTTTAGAGCTGGCTCGGCTAATAGCTTCATGCTAACCCACCATTGTAAACTAAGTCGAGGTTCTACAGCAGCATCGGTACGTTCACTAAACCCAACTTGGTTGGTATATTCTTCTATCTTAACTAGGTTCCCAGCAGCTTCTAATACTGGAATAATTTGCTTTCTAACCTCTAGTCGATCAATGCCAATAAATAGTTGTGCTGCTTGGCTCATTGTGCCATCGTTGTTCATGGTATCAATAATTTCCAACTGGTATTTTTGCCCCAATTGGTAGTCATTCATATCATGTGCAGGGGTTACTTTAAGTGCGCCTGTTCCAAAATCCATTGCCACATACTCGTCTGCAATAATTGGAATTCTTCGGTTTATTAATGGAACAATGGCAAATTTTCCGTGTAAATGTTTGAATCTTTCGTCATCCGGGTGTACACAAATAGCCGAGTCGCCCAAAATGGTTTCTGGACGAACTGTAGCAATTACAATGTGTTCAGACGAATCTAATCCATCAATTTGATACTGGAGATAATACAGTTTGCTTTGTACTTCTTTGTAAATAACTTCTTCGTCACTTAGTGCTGTTTTGGCTCGAACATCCCAATTAATCATTCGCTTACCACGATAGATATGACCTTTTTTATAGAGGTCCATAAATACACCAATAACTGATTGGTAATAATCAGGATCCATTGTAAAAGAAGTTCTGTCCCAGTCTAGGCTACAACCTAGTTTGCGCAATTGTTGTAAAATGATGCCGCCATATTTCTCTTTCCATTCCCATGCATATCCTAAAAACTCATCTCTGCTTAAAGAAGATTTGGCAATGCCTCTTTCGCGCAACATGGCCACTACTTTGGCTTCTGTGGCAATAGACGCATGGTCGGTACCTGGTACCCAACAGGCATTTTTACCCATCATTCTTGCGCGTCTAACCAATATATCTTGAATAGAATTATTTAGGCAATGTCCCATATGCAAAACCCCAGTTACATTTGGTGGTGGTATTACAACGGTATATGGTTCTCGTTCATCGGGCTTACTTGAAAAATAACCAGCAGCTAACCAATGTGCATACCATTTTGCTTCAACTTCAGTAGGAATATAATTTTTGCTCAGCTCCATGCTTTCAGGTACTTTATTATTAAGTGTTTGCAAAAGTAAGTAAAACCACTGTGGCTGAAAAAGGAAAGTATAATTAACGACTTTTCCATTCAAAATAGGAAACCATTAATAAAATTCCAACTATGATTAATAGGGCAATCATATTCTGAAAACTATTGTTTGTGGGCTCTTTGCCATTATCTTTTTCCATACTAAGCTGATTGTTGTAAGTTACATGCAATTTCATTTTTTAGCAAGAATTTTATTGGATATGCGGTTCGCAGTAGTGGATATAGAAACAACAGGCGGTTTTCCTCAACAACACGGGATAACAGAAATAGCAATTGTATTAATGGATGGCGGTACCATTGAAGGACAATATTCTACCCTAATTAACCCGCACCAAATAATTCCCCCATTCATTGCTAATATGACCGGTATTTCAGATGCAATGGTAGCCGATGCACCTTCTTTTAATACAGTGGCTAAAAATATTTATACCTTATTACACGATCGCGTGTTTATTGCACACAATGTAAATTTTGATTATTCTTTTGTGAAATACCATTTAGAAAATGCAGGCTATAATTTGCAAACTCCAAAGGTTTGTACTATTCGAACTAGTAGAAAAGTATTTCCTGGCTTAAAAAAGTATGGGTTAGGATATCTTACTAGAGAATTGGGTATAAAAATTGAAGGTCGACATCGTGCTGGGGGCGATGCGCTAGCCACAGCTCAAATCATGCAATTGATTTTACAAAAAAATGGTTTACCAATCATTAAAGACATGCTAAAAAAAGAAGCATTGTTAAAAGACGAAGATGGGCAATAAATTTTGCTAATTAAATTTTATCTAAGTCTTAATTATTTTTTGTGAATATCTTCTATTTTTCTTTTCCATTTCAGCCATTACATTCGCATCCCTGAAATAATCACTAGTTAATATATAATTCCATATGAGTTCGTTTGCACCAATCATTGCTTCTAGGTTAAATATCCGTGTTAGTCAAGTAGATTCAGTTTTATCGTTATTAGAAGAAGCGGCCACCATCCCTTTTATTGCACGTTACAGAAAAGACAAAACAGGCGGATTAGACGAGGTGCAAATTCAACAAATTCAAGACGAAGCAAAATTATTGAAAGAGTTTTCTGAAAGAAAAATATTTATTGAAAAAACAATATCAGACCAAGGTAAACTAACAGAGGAATTACAGAAAAAATTAGATGCAGCAACTACTATCACAGAATTAGAAGACATCTATCTGCCTTATAAACCCAAAAGAAAAACAAAAGCGCAAACTGCTCGTGAGAATGGTTTAGAGCCATTGGCATTATTAATTTTAAATCAAACGAGTGCTTCTGTTACAACTGAAGCTGAAAAGTATTTTACAGATAAAATTACTAACATAGAGGAGGCTTTGCAAGGTGCTAGAGATATTATTTCGGAGCTTGTTAATGAAAATGCAGATGTTCGCGCCAAGCTTCGAAAATTATTTGAAGACAGCGCATTATTACAAAGTAAAGTATTGGCAGATAAAGAAACAGAAGGCATAAAGTATAAAGACTATTTTGATTTTTCTGAACCCATATACAAAATACCGTCTCACAGAATTTTGGCGGTGTTGCGTGGGTTTTTAGAAGGTTTTTTACGCATGAATATTTTGCCGCTAGAAGAAACTGCTCTTGAAACACTAGAAGGAATTTATATTAAAGGCATGAGTGAATCTGGCGACCAAATTAAAAAAGCCATTAAAGATGCATACAGAAGATTATTACAACCAAGTTTAGAATCTGAATTTAGGTCTGCATTAAAACAAAAAGCAGACGAAGAAGCCATCACTGTTTTTGCAGAAAATTTAAGACAATTATTATTAAGTTCTCCGCTAGGAAGTAAACGAATACTTGCACTTGACCCAGGTTATAGAACAGGTTGTAAAGTGGTTTGTTTAGACGAAAAAGGCACATTACAAAAAACAAGTTTAATTTATATTCACGAGGCCAATCGTTTATATGATAGTGAATATAAAATAAAGGAATTGGTTAAAGAGTTTAATATAGAAGTGTTTGCTATAGGTGATGGAACAGCTGGACGAGAAACAGAGCAGTTCATAAAAAAAATGGATTTAAAACTACCTATATTTTTAGTTAATGAAGACGGGGCGTCTATTTATTCTGCTTCTGAAATTGCTAGAGAAGAATTTCCAAACGAAGACATTACCATACGAGGTGCTGTAAGTATTGGCAGACGCTTAATGGATCCTTTGGCCGAATTGGTAAAAATAGATCCTAAAAGTATTGGTGTAGGACAATACCAACACGATGTAAATCAGTTTAGACTAAAAGAAAGACTCGATCAAACTGTTATCAGTTGCGTGAACAATGTGGGTGTGAATTTAAATACAGCTAGTAAACATTTGTTAAGTTATGTAAGTGGAATAGGGCCCGGGTTGGCAGAGAATATCGTTAAACATCGTGCAGATATTGGCAAGTTTACCAATCGTAGTCAATTACTAAAAGTTCCAAGATTAGGCGCTAAAGCATTTGAGCAATGTGCAGGATTTTGTAGAATTCAACAAGGAGATAATCCGCTAGACCAAAGTGCGGTACATCCAGAAGCATATGTTTTGGTAGCGCAAATGGCTAAAGATCTTGGGGTAGAGCTAAAAAGTTTAATTGCCAATGAATCTGCTTTAAAAAATATTGATGTTAAAAAATATGTTTCAGAAGTTTTTGGAGAATTAACTATCAAAGATATTTTAACGGAATTAAAAAAACCAGGGTTAGATCCTAGGAGTGAATTAGAGCAATTTGAATATGCCAATATATATAAAATAGAAGAAGTAACTGTTGGGATGATTTTGCCTGGAATGGTTACGAATATTACTCGTTTTGGTGCATTTGTAGATATTGGGGTGAAGCAAGATGGCTTAGTGCATGTAAGTGAAATCTCACATAATTATATTACAGATCCAAGCGAAGTTTTAAAATTGAATGATAAGGTTCAAGTAAAAGTAATGGAGGTTGATATTACCCGTAAACGTATTGCACTCTCCATAAAACAAACCCAAGAAGGGCCTGCCAGAACTGCTAGGCCTAATCGCCCAATGCCTCAAAATACTAAGACATCGGCCCCTCCTAAAAAAGAAGCAGACTTAGCAGATTTGAGTGTGAATGATGCATTAGCTTTACTCAAGAAAAAATTTTGGAAATAGCAGGCTAATTATTCTATCTAAATAATTCATACCTTGATTTTAAATTCAAATCTTATGCAAAAGTGTTTTTTATTGATTTGTTGCTCAGTTTTTTTATTAGTAGCCAATGCCCAAAATAAAGTAAACCCAGTAATAAAGGAGTTTGGTACTGTTTATGAAGTGCCTTTTGCTGTAGAAAATCCAGACCCGTCTTTAAACTATAAAGTAATTTTTGATTTAGTAACAGGATCAGAAAAACCTGAACTATTATTAGAGAATTTAGAGACCATAGCAAAATTCATTAATTTACAAGCACTAGGTGGGGTAACTTCAAAACATTTAAAAGTAATTGCTGTTTTACACGGTGGTGCTGCATTTGTTGTAATGAACAATGAATCATACCACAAAAAATTTGGCGTCGATAATCCTAATTTGTCATTAATTACTGAATTAAATAAAGCAGGAGTTCAGTTGTTCGTTTGTGGTCAAACACTCTTTAAAAGAAGTATCGATAGCCAGTCTGTTGCGCCAGAAGTTAAAGTGGCTTTATCGGCTCTTACAACATTAGCTACTTATGGTTTAAAAGGATATACGACTTTGAAGTTTTAATTATTAATTGTTTTTCAAATAATTCTTGCTTGAAAGTTAAAGCTATAATCACAATCGCTAAAAGGTTGGTTTCAAGTCGATTATTTATTCTTTGAGAGTAGTAATAGTTGGTCGTATACATCATTATAACTGCTTCCAATTGGTATTTCTTTTCCAGCAACCATTAATTTGGTTTTGCTAAATTTTTCAATTTTATTTATCGGCACAATATAGGAGCGGTGAACACGAACAAAATCTCTAGCAGGTAATTTTTCTAAAATACTTTTAAGGGTCATTAACGTTAAAACCGGTGTAGGTTTAATATAAAGTTTAATATAATCGTCGAGTGCTTCAATAAGTTCTAAATCTTTTAAATTAATTTTCATTAACTCGTAATTAACTTTTAAAAATATAGAATTTAATTGTAATTCTTGCGAACTTAAAAATTCTATATATTCTTTCCCTTTATAGACAGATTTTAAAAAACGATCGTATTCAAAAGGCTTTAATAGATAATCAACAGCATCTACATTAAATCCATCCACTGCAAAATCTTTATAAGCAGTAGTGAAAATAACTGGTGGCTTTTCGGTTAAACTTTTGTAGAACTGAAGTCCATTAATATCGGGCATCTGAATGTCTAAGAATAATAAATCTACTTTATTTTGCAGCAGCCAAATTTTTGCTTCATCGGTATTGGTAAATACTTTGTCTAGTTGTAAGAATGAAATTTTACAGCAATATTCACTTATTACTTGCAATGCTAGTGGTTCGTCGTCTATGGCTATACAGTGTATCATTAAATACTTATCTCTAAATGAACTAGATAATTGTTGTCTTTGATGGTATTGCTCAATTGATGTTTATTGTGGTACATTAACTCTAAGCGTCTTTTTACATTGTTAATTCCAATGCCAGTATTTTCCGTCATATTGTTTTCTGATTGAACAATATAATTGCTAGCAGTAAAAATGATTTTATCGTTTTGAGATTCAATAAGAATATTAATTTCAGAATTTGATTTCGTACTAACGCCATATTTGAAAGCATTTTCAACAAAAGCAATAAATAATAATGGCGCAATATTTTTATTATCCACTTCGCCTACAACATTGAAATTAATAGTTGTTTTTTCTGTAAGTCTTACTTGTTGAAGTTCAATATAGTTTTTAGTAAAATCTACTTCATTTTGCAGCGGAACCAAATTGTTATTTGTTTCCGTTAAAATATACCGCATAATGGAAGATAGTTTCATTACTGCAGGTGCCGTCTTTTCGCTTTTAACTATGGCTAATGAATAAATATTATTCAAAGTATTAAAAAAGAAATGCGGATTTATTTGAGATTTTAAAAATGACAATTCTGTATTTAGTTTTTCGCTCTCAGTTTCTTTTCTGTGTTCTTCTGTTTTTAGCCAACGTTGAATAACGGCTACACAGGTTCCAACAGTAAATACCATAAAGAAAATGGCCATATTAAAAGGCTCTACCAAAGGACGTTTTCTTCCTTGCCAAGTCCTTCCAGGGGCATTTGGCAAAGAAGGTCTTTGATAGGTTCTAATTTCTGGTGGAGAAATTATTCCGGCAAGGTATTTTGGAATAATTAAGAATATTATTAAACAAGAAATTACAGCAGTAATATAAAGGAACCATTTTTCTTGCATTAAGAGTTTTGGAATTAGTATTTGGGTGTTTAAATAGTAAAAAACAACTAAAAAAACATTATTACATACAATTGAGGCAAACATGTGGTCGCTCATATTATACTGCGAATCCAACATTCTAGGAAAAAATACCAAATAGGGCAGTGTAAAAAAACAAACCCAAGCAGCTGTGTGCGCGATAACAGAAACGATATTTTTATTCTTGGTAATCAATTGTTTATGCTTTTCTTGAATTTAAATAGAATAATCTGATTTTTCAAATTTATCTTGAGTTTAGGGGCTTTTTAAAGAATATGGGTGAAAGTTGTATTGCTATCGGTGAAAGCTTGTAAACCAGTGGGTTATTTATTAATTAGTTGACTATAAAGGTGTTGGATCAGGCCATCGGCTAGTCCAATTTTAGGAACATATATTTCGTCGGCATCAGCCCAACGCATTACATTGATATAAATTTGAAGGGCTGGAACTATTACATCTGCGCGGTCTTCCCTTAATTTATAGACATTAATCCTGTCCTCAAGAGAGAAACTAGAAATTTCTTTATAATAGTCTTTCAATAAGTCTATAGTGAGTGGTTTTCCGTCTTTTTTCTTACTTATCGAAAATACTTTATTAATATTTCCGCCTGTACCTATGGCCACAATTTTTTTATAGCCCTTTGTTTTTTGTTTAATATATTCTTTAATCTCATTCCATTTTGAATCGTCTACCATCTCTTTTAAAATTCTTATGGTTCCAATATTAAAGGATTCTTTAAAAATGAGTTTTCCTTCTGCAAAAAAAGTTAGTTCTGTACTACCTCCTCCCACATCAATGTATAAATAGCTGTGGTCTGTATCCATTTGCTCGGCAACATGATTTTCGTAAATTAAGGAAGCTTCAAATTCTCCACTGATTATTTCAATGTCTAATCCTGTTTCCATTTTTATTTTACGAATAATGTCTTGGCTATTTCTTGCATCACGCATGGCACTTGTAGCACATGCAATTATATTAGATACACCATATGCATTAATCAAATGACTATATGCTTTCATGGTTTGCAAAATCATTCCACGTTTTTCTTTGGATATTTCACCTTTTTCAAAAACATCAAATCCTAAGCGTAAGGGAACGCGTACTAAATTCAATTTATTAAACTGTAGTTTTCCAGCTACATCGTTGCTCAAATCGGCAATTAATAATCGTGCTGCATTACTTCCTATATCTATTGCCGCTAACCTCACTTATTGGGATTGTTTTTTTAATTAAATATTGATAGGTTTCAATTTGAGACCTGAATCGCTTCTTTCCAACGGAAGGTACATAGTTGTTATTTAATTCATTGTTTAGAATTCTAGCTTTTACATTATCTCTTAATTGAATGTGGATAATATCTTTTAATTCTGCTTGCAACTTTGGATTTGTAATGGAAACAGCTGCTTCAACTCGATGATCGAGGTTTCTAACCATCCAATCAGCGCTAGATATAAACATTTTCTCTTTACCCGCATTATGAAAAATAATTACCCTAGCATGTTCTAAATATTCATCTACTATACTAATGGCAGTTGGTTGAATTTTGAACTTTTTATTTTCAATGATTGGGCAAAAAATTCCACGAACAATCATTCTAATAACTACACCAGCATTTGCTGCTTCATATAATTTTTCAATAAGTTGTATATCACTGATTGAATTGACTTTTAAAATAATTGATGCTGGCTTGCCTGATTTAGCTGCTTTAATTTCTTTATTAATTAAAACAATTAATTCCTTGCGCATATTATCTGGGCATAACAATAATGTTTTGCATGATAGTAAAGGGCTGTTGCCATTTTTCCAATTTTCGAGGTAACGGAAAATCCTATTAATATCTGCCATTACATTCCGATTGCTTGTTAACAAACAATGGTCTCCGTATACTTTAGAAGTACTTTCATTTAAATTTCCGGTACTTACAAATCCATATTGAATGGTTTTATTGCCTTTGCGTTTTTTTATAATACACAATTTGGCATGTATTTTTATTTTTGGTACGCCAAGTAATACTTTTACTCCTTCATCCTCTAATAAATTTTTCCATTCTAAATTTGCCTCTTCGTCAAATCTGGCTTTTAGTTCTAACATAACCACCACTTCTTTTCCATTACGTGCGGCATTAATTAAGGCATTAATAACTTTTGAATTGGATGCTAATCGATAAGCTGTTATTTTAATGGAATTCACATCCGGATCCATTGCAGCTTCCCTCAATAAGTCTATTATAGCATTAAAAGAATGGTATGGAAAATGAAGTAGTAAATCTTCTTTAATGATAATATCCGTTACGCGCATCTTGCTCTGTAATGCAGGATGGGTAAAGGATGGACGTCTAGTACTTTGTTTGTGAAAGACATTTGGAAAGTCCATGAAATGTCTGAAATTATGAATTCGTCCTCCTGGTATGATATTACTTTTTCTATTTAAACTTAATCGTCGGATTAAATATTCTAATAGTCCAGCATCCATTTCTTTGTCATAAACAAATCTTACAGGTTTGCCTTTTCTTCTATTCTTTAAACCCTTTTCAATCTTCTCTACAAAACTAGTGCTCACGTCATTGTCGAGGTCAATTTCAGCGTCTTTGGTTACTTTAAAAACATGGGCTTCAAAATGATCAAATTCAAAATAAGAAAAAATATAAGGAAGGTTAAATCTAACAATATCTTCTAATAATATAATTTGACTTTCTCCGGCTTTGGCAGGTAATTGAACGAATCTTCCAACCGCTTTTGCTGGCACTTCTATTAATGCATATTTTTGTTTATAGGCAGTATTTTTCTTAGACATAACAACACCTAAATAAATACTCTTGTCGCGCAGATAGGGTAGTTGTGGTAAACTTTCTACCATTAACGGAATAATATTTGATCGAACTTCTTCGTCAAAATATTTTCGCACAAAATCTTGTTGTTCTTTAGTAATATGTTTTTCATCTACTAAAAAAATCTTTTCTTTTTTTAGCTCTTTTAATATGCCCTCCCAGATTCTGTTAAATTCATTTTGTTGCTGTAATACAATGGTTTGAATGTCATCAATAATAACTTGAGGGGCATCTTCTAAATGCATATTTAAATGTTTACGTTTTTCGCCTAATTCTAACATGCGTTTTAGCGTAGCTACTCTAACTCTAAAAAATTCATCTGAATTATTAGAAAATATGCCTAGAAATCTTATTCGCTCTTTTAATGGAACAGAGGGGTCATTTGCTTCTTGCAAAACCCGTGCATTAAAACTCAACCAACTAATATCCCTTTGTATGAATTGTTTTTTTTGCATAAACTTATAGAGTCGATGATTTCAAATATATACAAGACTTGTTTTAAGTTGTATTAATTTATTGCTAATAAATTGGTAGTAAAGCTATTATCGTTTAATTTGATCAATAATGCTAGTAGTTGAAAAGCCGGTTATAATTGGGTTGATAACTACTTTTCCGCCATTGGCAATTACTTCTTTAGATCCTACAATTTGGTCAATCGTATAATCGCCACCTTTTACAAGTATATCTGGCAATAGCGTTTCAATAAGCATTATTGGGGTGTCTTCTTCAAAAAAAATCACTGCGTCAACAATAGCCAAACTTGCAATAATAAGGGCCCTACTTTGTGCTTTATTAATGGGTCTATCTAATCCTTTAAGCCTTTGAATGCTAGTATCGCTATTAACAGCAACAATTAAAAAGTCGGCTTCTTTGGCCGCTTGAGACAATGAGAAAATATGTCCCTCGTGTAAAATATCAAAACAGCCATTTGTAAAAGCAATTGTTTTGCCTGTGGCTCTCCAACATGCAACAGTTGCTTTGAGGGTGGTTAAAGATTGAATCTTTTTTGGAATACTTTCTATTGCTCTCATTGTTTATTTGATTTGTTGTAAATGGGTAACAGCACAACGCATATAGTACCAATTATCAATACTATAATAAATTGTGCAAACCATTGAAGCGTTCCATTGGCAAAACCAATTTCAAAAGGGATATCATTTTTTTCTAAAACCTTGGCCATGAAAAACGCATATGCCCCAATTCCACCAGGTGTAATTATCATACCTATACTGGCAAATGCTAGTGCCGAAATTGCTTCTTGAATACCTAAATGTGCTGTGCCTTGAGTAGCAGATAAACCCACCCAGGTGCCTAAAATATATAAACCCCAAATTGCAACAGTATAAAATATGAATAAAGATTTTTGTTGTAATTTGTTTACACTGCTTAGTCCTTCCCAAATACCATGTAGTATTTTTTTAAATTGCATTACAATGTTTAAATGCGAAAACTGGTAAAACCAAACTTTAAGCACTACAAAGCAGGTTGCTAAAATTCCAAAAGCAATTAAAAATTTATTAATTGAAAAATGCCCAGATTTATTTTGAAACAATTCTTTAAACAACTGAATACCATATTCGCCCACCACCTCAAATTGAAATATAAACGCTAGTAGAAAAACAATGCCGAGAGAAATAACGTCAAAAGCTCTTTCTGCAACTATTGTTCCAACTAGTTTTTCGGCTGGTACTTTTTCATACTTCGATAAAATGGTGCATTTTAACACTTCTCCCAATCGGGGAACTGCTAAATTGGCTAAATATCCAATCATAACAGCAAAAAATGTATTGGGGATACTAGGAGTGTAGCCCATTGGCTGCATTAAAATCCGCCAACGTAATGCCCTAATAATATGGCTGGAACTCAAAATGGCTAATACAGGAATAATCAACCCATATTTAGCAGTACGCAATGAATTTTTGAATTCCCCCCATTTATTACTTGGAATCTGATGTAAACTCCACCATACTAGAAAAACCCCAATCCCAATAAATAATAGATATTTTAAAATAGAAATCAGCCTTTTTTTCATTAAAATTACATTCTTTGGCAAGTTAAGGAAGCAATTTTAAATGGCGGTTAATTACTTGTATTTTAGTATTTAAATGGCAAAATTATTGCTAATAACTACGAGTTCTGCTTATCCTGTTCAGTTTCTGTCTATTTTGTGTACTTTTGCAAACTATTTTCAAGCATATTTAAAATGGCGTGATAATGTCAACCAAAAAAAGAATTTTATTCATAGCCACAGAAATGTCTCCTTATTTGGAGCTGACTGAGTTTGCAGAAGTGATTAACAAGCTGGCTATCAAGAGTAATGATACCGGTTTGGAAGTTCGCTGCATCATGCCAAGATTTGGCGTAATTAATGAAAGAAGGCATCGTTTACACGAGGTAGTTCGTCTTTCAGGCATCAATGTAACAGTTGATGGCGATGATTATCCATTACAAATCAAGGTTGCTTCTTTACCAAATGCCCGTTTACAGGTATATTTCTTAGAGAATGAAGATTTTTTCAAACGCAAACAAATTTTTCATGATGAATCTGAAAAATGGTTCGATGATAATGCGTTGAGAACAATTTTCTTTTGTAAAGGCGCCTTAGAAACCGTGAAAAAATTTGGATGGCCTCCGGATATTATTCATTGTAGTGGTTGGATGACTAGCCTTATTCCAGCTTTTATTAAAACGGCCTATAAAAAAGAGCCTGTTTTTGGTAATAGCAAAGTGATATTTACCATCGGACAAAATACTTTTACAGAAGATTTAGGTGCTGATTTTGTTAAAAAAGCAATGATTAACGCGAATATCAAAGATAAAGACCTTGAAAAGTTCTCTGGAAATGATAACACAGCTATGTTTAGAGGCGGCGCTACTTATGCAGATGCCATCACTTTTGGTTCAGATGTGATTGAAAAGAAACTAGTTGATGAGTTTTCTAAAGTAAAAGGTAAAAAAACCGTTTCTTTTAAGGGATGGGATTCTGATTTAACAGAGTATTTAGAATTGTACAACGACCTTGCGGGCAAGTAATTTTTAACTAATGGATTCATTTTTTACAATGCGTAGGATATTGGTATTGGCTTTAGTGATGCTAGTTTTTTCTCAAAGCTGCACACGTGTTTCATCAACAGACATTGGTAGTGGATTAATTCCAGCAGTTGATGGTGTCAATACTTTTGATACAACATTTTCTGTTATTACTGATTCTTATGAAGATTTAGACACGGTTAGAGTGTATAAAACTGATAACCATGTTTTAGGTGCAATTACCAATGACCCACTTTTTGGGAAAGCCACAGGTAAATTGTTTTTTCAAGTTGGCGCAGGTTCTTATCCATTTGCAACCCAAGGTTCAAGAGACAGTATTAAAATAGATTCGGCCGTTTTAATTTTAAGTTACCACGGTAGTTATGGAGATTCAACTCAGCCTTTGAAATTGAATGTCTATGAGATGAAAACTAAAATGGATCCTTTTTTAAGTTATCCGGCTAATTATCCATTGGTTTCACCATTAGTATATTATCCTACTCCATTAGGACCCACAAAAACAGTTGATATTCGTAGATTAGGTGATTCAGTAGTCAATCGTTTCGAAGCAGCAACTAGTCAAATTAGAATTAAGTTAAATAGCAGTTTTGCTAAACGAATGATTTTAGATTATGATTCTAGTAATGCTTATAAATCAGATTCTTTATTCCTTACTTATTTTGCAGGCCTTGCGGTAATACCTGACGCTATTACACCTGCAAATGTGTTGGTTAATATTAATTTAGCAGATACAAATACCAAACTCGCACTTTATTATAATACTGCAACTACAGGTGCCACAGTTAGAGATACACTTGTTACTTACTTGAAATTTAATTCGTCTACATCGGCAAATGCCAATATCATTGTAAGAGACAGAACAGGATCTGAAGTGGTTAAGCATTTGTCTGTTACACCAAAATCCGACTCTTTATTATATGTACAATCACAACCTGGAACTGGCGTTCGTATTAAAGTACCAGGATTACAAAGTTTAACTAATAGAATTATACATAGAGCTGAGTTAATTGCAGAACAGGTTCCAGATGATGCGCGTTTAATACTAGAGAGCCAACTAACACCTCCTAGGTATTTATTATTAAGCTTGTATGATAGTTTAAAAAGACATAAATCCAATATCCCCAATGATTACGAATATGACATGAATAATGGACCGAATATTACTGATTTTGGTGGATTTATTGGATATAAATCAATTCAAGGATATAATAGAGTAGGTACTTATTGGTTTAATTTGAGCAGATTTGTTCAGGGGATTGTTACCAGAAAAGACACTGCATTTAGTATGATTCTTACAGCTCCTTCAAATGACTCATTATATTACAGTAATGTTTATCCTAATCAAGCTTACAAACAAATTACCTATTTGTCTCCAGGCATTGGAAACGATGTAGCAAATGGAAGGGTTAGACTAGGTGGCGGAACGCATACAAGATTTAGAATGCGTTTAAGAATTATATATTCAAAAATTTAAATACTTAATTGATTAGTATATTTGCGATCATAAAATCAAAAAATCAATCTCATGCCTTATTTATTTACTTCTGAGAGTGTTTCTGAAGGACATCCAGACAAAGTTGCTGATCAGATTTCTGATGCACTAATCGACAATTTTTTAGCATTCGATCCACAGTCAAAAGTGGCTTGTGAAACTTTAGTTACTACTGGTCAGGTAATTTTAGCTGGCGAAGTAAAATCTAAGGCTTATTTAGACGTTCAAGAAATTGCACGTGGTGTAATCCGTAAAATTGGATATACCAAAAGTGAATATATGTTTGAAGCAAATAGCTGTGGTATTTTATCGGCTATTCACGAGCAATCTGCAGATATTAACCAAGGAGTAGATAAAAAGAAAAAAGAAGAACAAGGTGCAGGAGATCAGGGGATGATGTTTGGTTATGCTACCAACGAAACTGATGATTACATGCCTTTGGCTTTAGATATTGCACACAAAATTTTAATTGAATTGGCTGCCATGCGCCGCGAGAATAAGCATATTACTTATTTACGCCCAGATGCAAAAAGCCAGGTTACTTTAGAATACGACGACAATAATAAACCTGTTCGTATTGATGCGATTGTTGTTTCTACGCAACACGATGACTTTGATTCTGAAGCTAAAATGTTGGCTAAAATTAAAGAAGATATCATCAATATCTTAATTCCAAGAGTTAAGAAAAAATACAAGAAATACGCTAAATTATTTAATGCAGATATTAAATACCATATTAATCCAACTGGTAAGTTTGTAATTGGTGGACCACATGGTGATACTGGTTTAACTGGCAGAAAAATTATTGTAGACACTTATGGTGGAAAAGGTGCACACGGTGGTGGCGCATTCTCTGGTAAAGATCCGAGTAAAGTGGACCGTTCTGCAGCGTATGCAACACGTCATATTGCCAAGAACCTTGTTGCGGCAGGTGTTGCGGACGAAGTATTGGTACAAGTTTCTTATGCAATTGGTGTAGCTAAACCTACCTCTATTAATGTAAAAACATTTGGAACTGCAAAAGTAAAAATGACCGACGGACAAATTGGAAAATTGGTTCAAGGTATTTTTGATATGCGTCCTTACTTTATTGAGCAACGTTTAAAATTACGTACCCCAATGTATAGCGAAACCGCAGCTTATGGCCATATGGGTCGTAAAAACGAAATCGTATACAAAGAATTTAAAGATCCTTCAGGAAAAATAAAAACTGTAAAAGTTGAATTATTTACTTGGGAAAAATTAGATTATGTTAAAAAAGTAAAAGTTGCTTTTGGCATCAAATAAGCTTTTAATACTATATTCAAAAACCTCTGCCATTTGAGCAGAGGTTTTTTATTTTTGGGTAGAATATTTAGAGATAAAATTTAGTTATGGAACAAAACCCTTGGAAAATATTAGGTCAAAAATTAATCTACAACAATCCTTGGATTCGTTTAACAGAGTTTGATGTAATTAACCCTGGTGGAGGTAAAGGTATTTATGGCAAAGTGCATTACAAGAATACGGCTATTGGCATAATGGTATTAGACGACCAAATGAATACCTATTTAGTTGGTCAATTTAGGTTCACTGTTGATCAATATAGTTGGGAATTACCAGAGGGAGGTGCATTGGTTGGTACTGATTCTTTAGAGGGTGCTAAAAGAGAATTATTAGAAGAAACCGGACTAGTAGCTCAAAAATGGGCACCATTGCTTAAAATGCATTTATCGAATTCTGTGAGCGATGAGTTGGCAATCGTTTATCTTGCAACCGATTTAACCCAATATGATGCAATACCAGAAGAAACTGAACAGCTGCAGGTAAAGAAATTACCTTTTGCTACAGTATATGAAATGGTTAAAAATGGTGAAATTACCGATGCTATTAGTATTGCAACCATATTAAAAATACAATTAATGATTTTAGACGGTCATTTTACTAAATAAACAAAGTATGTCTGTAAAACAAGATTCACTAATTATAGGTCGACAACCCTTAATTGAAGCCATTAAAGCAGGAAAAACAATAGATAAAATATTGTTTCAAAAAAATGTAGACGGAGAGAACATTCATACAATTCGTCAATTGGCGCGTGAAAATAATATTCCTATTCAACAAGTGCCTATTGAAAAATTAAATGGCATGTCAAAAGCCAATCACCAAGGCGTGATGGCATTAGTGGCAAGGGTTGCGTATATGGATTTACAACAAGTAATAGATCATGTGGTATCTAATGGTGAAATTCCATTATTTATTATGTTGGATGGAATTACTGATGTACGAAACATTGGTGGGATTGCTCGTTCTGCTGTTTGTAGTGGTGCGCATGCTATTATTATTCCAGACAAAGGAGTCGGTGCATTAAATGAAGAAGCAATGAAAAGTAGTGCAGGTGCTTTAGAATTAATACATGTTTGTAGGGTGAATAGTTTATTGAAAGCAGTGGATACTTTGCATTTAAACGGCATACAAGTATTTACCAGTGAAATGAAGGCGGATAAAAATTTAGCAAACCTACAATTAAATGAACCCTGTTGTATTATTATGGGAGATGAAGGCCGAGGAGTTCAACCTTACTTAGCCAAAGCCGCTGACCATTTTTTTAAAATACCAATGGTTGGAAAATTCGATTCATTCAATGTTTCAGTAGCTACAGGAATTGTTTTATATGAAGCAATGAAGCAACGCATGCCATCATGAAATTCCACGCATCCTTCGATATAAAAAAAATCAACACACCCATTCATCAACAACACCAATTGTTTTTGATGGGATCTTGTTTTACAGAAAATATTGGCGAAAAATTTCGCAAACATAAATTTCAGGTACTTGAAAATCCGAATGGTATTTTATTTAATCCTGTAAGTGTTGTTGAAGCAATTGAATCTTATATTAATCCTACAAAAGTAAACGCAGCTGATTTATTTTTTTTAAATGATGCATGGCAT
>Ga0209596_1001161_pt1 | contig 23078 bp, 27 predicted proteins | sample M_130807_MF_Meta_FD_187314 | JGI IMG/M metagenome (GOLD analysis project Ga0209596, IMG submission 187314) | Freshwater microbial communities from Lake Montjoie, Canada to study carbon cycling - M_130807_MF_MetaG (SPAdes) (version 2) | ecosystem: Environmental > Aquatic > Freshwater > Lake...
AAGGTAGCCAATCAGTGGCCATTGGATACCAGGCTGGTGCTACCACACAAGGCACCTTCGCAGTGGCCGTTGGTTATAATGCTGGTCGAAACTCACAAGCCAACAACTCAATCATATTAAATGCTACTGGAGCCAACTTAGATCAAACCACAGCCAACACATTCACTGTGGCACCAGTTCGCAATGATACTGCCAACGTTGGAGAAGTGGTATTCTACAACACCACCAGCAAAGAAGTCACCTACGGCAATATCATAAGTGTAGCTGGTAATATCACCGGCAATGTATTCATCGGTAACGGCGCCGGACTTACCAATATCAATGCTAGTAATATTACTGGTGCGTATAATAACACTAACGTATCTAGTTTCTTGGCGGCATTTGGTTCAAATACAATTTCAACCAGTGGCACAATTAATTCTGGTAACATTACCGGTGGTAATTTATTAACATCTGGCATAATGAGTTCAACTGGTAATGTAACTGGCGGAAATATTCGTACAGCAGGATCAATAAGTGCTACAGGTAACATCACTGGTGGCAACATCAGCACTGGCATCATCACACTCACCAACGGTGCAGTGATTCGAGACACCACAGGTAATGCCGTGGCCGTTGGCTCGGGTGCTGGATTCGCAGGCCAAAGTGAGAATGCCGTGGCCATTGGTTCTAGTGCTGGTTCAAACACACAAGGACAATACGCAGTGGCAGTTGGTACTAGTGCTGGTCGAATCACACAAGGACAATACGCAGTGGCAGTTGGTCCTAGTGCCGGTTTTACTGGACAAGGTGAATACGCAGTGGCCGTTGGTTTTCTGGCTGGTGTTACCACACAAGGTGAATACGCAGTGGCCGTTGGTTATAATGCTGGTCGAAACTCACAAGCCAACAACTCAATCATATTAAATGCTACTGGAGCCAACTTAGATCAAACCACAACCAACACATTCACAGTGGCACCAGTTCGCAATGATACTTCAAATATTTCTCAAGTGGTATTCTACAACACCACCAGCAAAGAAGTTACGTATGGCAATGTCATAAGTGTGGCTGGTAACATCACCGGCAACTATATTTTAGGCAATGGATCACAATTAACCGGCGTTAGTACCACATCAAGCAATATTAACAACGGCACCAGTAACGTCACAGTAGTAAGTTCTGGTGGCAACATCACAGTGGGTGTGGGTGGAACAGCCAACGTGGCAATATTTGCCACAACAGGTGTTAGTGTATTAGGCACTATTGTTGGCAACGGTAATGTAACTGGCGGTAATATATTAACAGCTGGATTAATAAGTGCCACCGCCAATGTTACAGGCGGTAATATATTCACCACAGGCTCAGGCGGTGATATTGTCCTGACTGGCGGCAGCATCACTGGTGCTCGTATCGTTACAACAACTCCAACTGCCCTGGTCAACTTGACTGCTGTGGCTGGCGGCCGTGCGTTTATCAATAATGCCAATTTGGTGGCTGCGGGCAACTTTGGAAACCAGGTTGGCTCGGGTGGATCAAATGTAGTGCCGGTGTGGTCAAATGGCACCAACTGGTACATAGGCTAAACAATAACCGCTATCAAAATAGCAAACGGAATCACAGTCGGAGCAGGTGGGGCTGGCTATACACTTGACGAGGCAAGCTAACTAGATATTAAAATTAAATTTTAAGCCATTCGGCGTAGATTCTATTGTTGGTGTCCCAGGAAACTTCTAACAACTTATAACCAAATTTATCTGTTAGTCGTATATGCTCGTCAAAAGACCAAGGGTAAAAAGGAATATCCTCGCACTCTTGATTACCATGATCCTTGCGCCCAGGATTACAGCGCCAGTATATACGTGATCCTATTCCGTTTAATAATTTGTCCACCAACCCAATTTGATGCTCGATATCTTCAGCTGTGCCAAAGTTAATAGATCCTAAACAAAATGCCACATCAAACTTAGTATCATGTTGTTGAACATAGTCTTCTAAACTTAGTTGAAAATCTGCTTCAGGGAAAGCTGGGTCAATACCTATTAAGTTTGGTATTTTACCCCGAAACGGATTAATCCCACAACCAATGTCAATAACTGATTCTTTTTGGTGTACTTGATTGATTAATGCGTATCCAGTTTTATTGTATTGGTCAAAACCGCGGTCGCGATTACGCCAAGCGGTACTAAAATAATTATTAAGGTGTTGTTGATCTAGCATAAATTATATTTACATCAAGAAGAAACCATGAAAAAATTATTACTCGCATTACTACTGATTCCCATATTGGCATTTGCTTGGGAACCTACCAAACCTATTACAGTTATTGTTGGATTTGCTCCTGGATCTGGAAATGAACTAGCATTTAGACAAGTCAGTTCAATTGTTCAAAAAAATAATCCTAAAGTTAACTTTATTGTTGAAAACAAACCAGGCGCTGATGCGGTGATCGCACAAAATTATATGCTTACAGTTCCTGCTGATGGATATACTGTTAGTGTACCCAGTCACATGAGTTTATTTGTAACTAACGATATTTGGCAAAAAGACGTTAAAAAATTTAAATGGGATACATTTACAAATGTTGCAACATTAGGAAAAAGTCCATTAGTGTTGGTAGTGAACAGTCGTAGCCCCGTCGACACACCTGAAATGTTTAAAGGTCTAGTTAAAATGGGATATCGTCCTGTAAATATTGCTATCGGCGGCGGGGCGCATCAAATGGCCTACGAATACATAATGAATCAAGTCGGATCTAATGATCAAGTTCAAATGATCAAGTATCAAGGTCCGTTACAAGCAGTGACAGCAGTGGCAGGCGATCAAACAGAATTTGGAATTATGCCTATAGCCGTGGCAAGACCATTAATAGAAGCTGGCAAAGTTAAAGTTATTGGATTAACCACTGATAAAAAATTAGATAATTATCCGTTGCTAAATCAAGCATTTCCAGGCATAGAAGTATATGCTGGCTGGATGGTATCATTGCCACCTAATACTCCGCAGGATATTATTGATTGGTATCAAAAAGAATTTAGTCTTGCTATTAAAAGCCAGGAATATAGACAGTGGGCAAAACAAAATCAAATATTAGTTGTTGATAATGAGCTTAGTCCCGCTGGCACTTTAAACTATGGCAAAAAATTAAGATCTACATTTACTTCTATTATAAACAATAATAATTTATCAAAATGAAGTATATCTTTATGGCCGGTGCCCCGGGCTCAAAATGGAGCTCAGTAAGCAAAAACATTTATTTTAGCCCTAGTATTGATCGTAGCGATTCCAGCCCAGATCGAGAATACTATCAAGATGCTCCAAGTAAATTGCAATTAATGCACACAGGCGCATATTTTGATCCTGGAATGGAATTTGGCGATTTTTTTGATAAATTAGATCAACACACCAAAGAAGAATGTGAAGCTGAATTTGATCGACCGTTTACTGGCCAAGGTGTGCGTATTATTAAAAGCCATGTTTTTTCACATCATATCGATTATATCAAAAAAACTTGGCCCGATTGCCCTATTATTTTAATACATAGAGATAGTGATGCTTGTTTAGGTTGGTGGGTGCGTAGTGGCCATTTTAATATTACCTATCCTAACTACAACAAATATTATAAAGATTTAAAAAATATGGCCCAAGAAATTGATGCTCAAAATAAAGATATTTTGACCGCTTGGAATAATTACACAGGCACAGAACCAGAAACAAATATGTCTTTAGCGTATACTTTGGGTATATATGGGCCGCCCGATGGTAATTTACAAAATTATAAAAAATTAAACATAAAGGTAAAAGTAATATGAATAGTATCATGTTAATATTACTAAATTTGACCCGACTCAACCGATAACGCTGGGCATAACCCTAGAATTATACAGAAATAACTGGGGTTATAACTGAGCATATTACAACGCTAGATTTAGCTAAATAGTAGATCAAGGAGTAAATCTACTATGGCGATTTCGCAAGAACAATTACAACAAATTTTACCTGGTAATCCTTACTTGGATCAGTGGTGCGAAGCATTGAATAAAATCCTTCCTGACTATGATATCAACACACCACAGCGCGAAGCAGCTTTCCTAGCACAATGCGCTCACGAGTCGGGTAATTTTACAGCACTACACGAAAATTTAAACTATCGTGCGGCTACACTACGCAAAGTATTTCCTAAATATTTTCCAACAGACGCTATCGCTGAACAATATGCGTCACAGCCTAACAAAGCTGAACTAATTGCTAATCGTGTGTATGCCAATCGCATGGGCAATGGTGACGAAGCAAGTGGTGATGGTTATCGCTATTGTGGCCGTGGCTTAATTCAATTAACTGGTAAAAATAATTATCAAGCGTTTGCTGATAGTGTAGAAATGAATGTAGAAGACGTTCCAGCTTTCTTAGAAACATTCGAGGGTGCTGTGCAAAGTGCCTGCTGGTTTTGGGAAACAAACAATTTAAATCAATATGCAGATAGCGGCGATATTTTAACAATGACAAAAAGAATTAATGGTGGCACGATTGGATTAGAAGATCGTATCAAGCATTACGAACACGCTAAACACGTACTGGGGGCCTAATGTTTTTACTACACTTTTTACCTGATTGGTTGCTGTCTGGTTTTGTCAACACTATTTTAGTAGTGGGCGCAATATTGACGGTGTTAAGTTATTTTACTAGTTGGATTCCGTTTATTACACAATATCGAGTACCAGCACAAGTTATTGGACTTGTTTTATTAACTGGTGGCGTTTACTTCAAAGGCGGTCAAGCCGCTGAATTACAATGGCGCGGTCGTGTAGCGGAGCTTGAACAAAAAATTGAGTTGGCTGAACAGAAAAGCAAAGATGCGGCACAACGTCTTAACGATGAAGTTAAGCGCAACAAAGCCACAGTCAAAGCAAACACCGCCGCTGTTAAACAAGACATTGCTCGCGATGCTATTCAGTTAGATAGTGAATGCCGTGTAAGTGATTCAGCTATTACTATCCACAACAATGCGGCAGCAAATAAAACTAAGGTGACAAAATGAAAAAATTAATTGCCTTTGCATTTATTCTATTGATAGGTTGTACAAGTGCGCCTGTTAAAATACAGTTTCCTACTGTGCCAGAAGAGTTAACAAAGTCTTGCGGCGATTTACAATTAGTGAAAGAAGACAATCATCAGTTTAGCAATTTCTTAAATGTTGTAGTTGACAACTATGGCACTTACTACGAGTGTAAGATTCAAGCCGATGCCTGGCAACGCTGGTACGAAGAACAAAAGAAAATTTTCAACGAGGCATTTAAATGACATTTTCTAGTTTTATGAATTATTTTACCGCTGACAATACCATGGAAATGATATTGGCAGGATTAATATTATTAATCCTAATATCTTTAATTCGTGTAAGTCGCAATCCAGCAAACACTATGCATCTTACTGATTTGATAACAGTTCATGGAAGACTAGATGAAAAGAAATTTAGTCGGTTTGGCGCTTGGATTGTTAGCACCTGGGGATTTATCTATATTATAGTTAATAATCCTACACAGTTTCCAGAATGGTATTTCCTTGGTTACATGACTGTATGGGTCAGTAATGCTATCATGGGCAAATATGTTAGTACTATGAATCCTGTAAATCCCACACAGCCTCCGCAGAAAGAATTATAATGCGTAAACTACTATTACTTGCGATAGTAGCACTATTGCCAGGTTGTGCGTTATACGATGCTTATATGTTAACTGGGTTTGATCCTAACGAATATTTAATTATTACACAAATTCGCACAGATGCTGGCTTATATAAAAAACAATGTAATAATCACTTATTAGCTTCTACTAACGCTGTTGCTATCTCCAATAAAACAGATTTGTTTCAAAATTACAACGAACAAATTCCGCACAACGAAAACGGTATTAAAGCTAGTAAAAGTTTAAATGAAATCGCCCAAGGATTAGCTAATGCTTACATAGATCCTAAAAGCGAACCAAGTGCATTATTTTGTAAGTTAAAATACAATAGCATTGAAAACTCAGCTGTAGTTATTCAACACGTCGTTGGAAAAAGACCTAGATAAGGAAACAACATGTACTTAGATCAATTACAACAACAATTAGCAGATTTAACCAACTGTGGAGATCCAGTGTTTGCCCAAGCAGCAGACAACATTCAACAGATAGTAGAAGCCGCTAAAGCAGGGCAGTTGCCCCCAGCAGAATTAAAAGAAATATTGCTAGATCAACAGCGTCAATTGAGCATTATTGACGAGATGAGCCAGCTTTCTTTGAAAGAACAGTTAAATACAGTACTAACAGGACTGATCAAAATAATATCAGCCGTTTAAAAGCAGTAAAGTAGTACATTATAATAATAATAATAAAAATAAGGAGCTATAATGTCTGAAGAAGTAAAGATGTCTGCTAGTGAGCAGAAAAAAGAAGATTGGATGAATTCAAAATGGCGTCCAATGATGGGGTGGATGTATATGTTAGTATGTACAATGGATTTCGTAGTATTTCCAATCTTATGGAGTTTAATACAATCATTAAGTCACGGCAATGTAGCAACACAATGGAGCCCTGTGACATTACAAGGCGCTGGATTATTCCATATGGCCATGGGTGCTGTTATTGGTGTTGCGGCATTTGGTCGCACACAAGAAAAATTAGCCGGCAAAGCAAATGACAATAGTATACCGCCAAGTTTTGGCGCACAGGCGGTACCTACATTTGGTAGCAGTCCTGCTCCGTCGTTTGGAGCGCCAAGTGCGCCGCCACCAAGTTTTGATAGTAAACCAGCGGGACCTGGTCCAACATCGTTCCCGGCATTATAACCTAAGGAGAATTACCATGTTAGAAACATTATTTTGGATCGCAGTAGGAGCATTTGTAGGTTGGAATTTACCACAACCTGATTTCGCTAAAAGCATTCAGGCAAAAATTTTAGGCCTGTTAAAAGGAAAATAATATGCCGTTTTTTAATTTAGTATTTTGGTCGGCATTTGCGGTATTGGTAGCATTATCATTACCGCAAAAAGCACACGCAGAAGCAGTTATGAAAAAAGTTTGCCATGAAGTAAACGGTAAACAAGTGTGTAAGAATGTTAAAGTACATAAAAAAGTTGAAGGTACCAAAGTTCCACAAAAAGCTCCTGTTCAACCAAAACAGAAAAAATAATTGCGTACACTGGTGTAAGATAGTATAATTACTATTATGACTGATTATTATTCAACATTAGGGGTTCAGCGTAACGCTACGCCCGACGAAATCAAAAAGGCTTATCGCAAACTAGCGGGTCAACATCATCCGGATAAAGAAGGTGGTGATAAACTTAAATTTCAAGAAATCCAAAAAGCATACGAAATATTAGGTGATGACGGTAAACGTTCCCAGTACGACCGCCCACAACCACAGGGCTTCCATTTTGAATTTAATGGAGCACCCAACGGCGGGTTTGATTTTAATAATATTTTTAGTATGTTTGGGCAACAATTTCAACAAGGCGGACCGCAAGGTGGCCCACAACCTGGACGTGGCCCTCGCCAACAGTTTACTCGTATGAGTTTATGGGTTACATTACAGGATATAGCATCTGGTGGTAAACGCCCTGTTAACGTAGGCACACAACATGGCACATCAACTATTGAAATTGAAATTCCGTTGGGCATTAACGATGGCGATAATGTTCAGTATGCTGGCATTGGACCTGGCGGCACTGATTTAATTGTAAACTTCCGAATACACAATAATCCTAAGTGGCACCGCAACGGATTAAATTTAACTACCGATCATCAAATTAGTATTTGGGACTGTTTAGTAGGCGGAGAAACTGAAATTAAAGATGTATTAAATAATCCTATTTCAATTACAATTCCTCCGTGTTCGCAACCAGGCGGACTGCTACGCTTAAAAGGCAGAGGATTAGCACAACGGCAAGGAGCACCCGGAGATTTATTAGTTAGATTACAAGCTCGTATGCCGTCATCAATCAATCCAGAATTAAGTGAGCTTATCAAACAAGAGCAGAAAAAATAGCCATAATAGTTGTATTTGTCTTAAACATACTATATACTGTAATAGTACCAAACAAAGGAAGCTATGAATCACAATCACGAAATTGAACAAATTGTTGCACAGGCAGTTAAATTGGCAAAAGAACGCCATCACGAATATGTACTGACCGAACACGTATTGTTAGCATTAATACGTCATGTTCCATTTAAGAAAGTTATGGAAACTTTTGGCACTAATGTTGATTTATTGGAGTTGGAGCTTGATGCTTACTTACACAGTTTGGCAAGTTTAGTTACTAACAAAAAAGATTATCAACCACGCAAAACAAATGCTCTTGAGCGTTGTTTTAATCGCGCTATGACACAAGTATTATTTACTGGCCGCCGTTCGATGACTACTGGCGATTTATATCTTGCTATGATGAGCGAAACAAATAGTCACGCACAATACTTCTTATTAAAATATGGTGTTAAGAAAGTTGAGTTTTATGATTACTGGCAGGCCAACTACAAACACGATTCTGTTACGCTAACAGATAGTCAAGCAGATGATATTCTTAACGAGTATTGTACTAATTTAACTAAGTTAGCCGCAGAAGATCGCTTAGAGCCAATGATTGGCCGTAGTGATGAACTGGACGAAATGATTACTGTATTAGCCCGTAAGTTCAAAGCTAATGTGTTAATGGTAGGGGATCCCGGCGTGGGGAAAACTGCGATTGTGGAAGGATTGGCTCAAGAGATTGTACACAATCGTGTTCCTAAGTTCCTTATTGCTCACGAAGTATGGGGTCTTGAGATTGGCTCGTTACTTGCTGGTAGTAAATATCGCGGCGAGTTTGAAGAGAAATTTAAACAAGTTATCGGAGCATTAGAAGCCAAGAAAAATTGTATTTTGTTTATTGACGAAGCACACACTATGAAGGGTGCTGGAGCAAGTACACAAAGTACATTGGACTTTGCTAATATGTTAAAGCCTGCTATTACTAAAGGCAAGTTAAAGATTGTAGCAAGTACCACCTGGGAAGAATACTACGAGTCCTTTGAAAAGGATCGTGCGTTAATGCGTCGCTTCCATCGTGTGGCTATTGATGAGCCAACTCCAGAAGTTACAGAACAAATCCTTATTGGATTAAGCCCACGTCTCGAACAGTTCCACAATGTATTAATTGAAACAGAAGCTATCCAAGCGGCTGTAGAGTTGTCTGGACGTTATATACACGACCGTAAAAATCCAGATAAGAGCATTGACCTTATTGATGGTGCTTGTGCTAAAGAACGAGTAAAAGACCAAGGCACAGTTACTATTACTAAAGATTTAATTATGGCACAAATTAGTCGTGTTACTGATGTTCCCATGGACAGACTACAAAACGAAAACTCTGCTAACATTATAGAGCTTGAAAGTAATATTAAAGAAAAACTATACGGACAAGATGATGCTGTAGATAGCGTACTTGAGCGAGTATACATTAACTTCTCGGGCATTGGTAATGATTCCCGGCCTATCGCATCGTTCTTATTCCTTGGCCCAACAGGTACGGGTAAAACTGAACTTGCTAAGTTATTGGCCAAGAACTTAGATATGAATTTGTTAAAGTACGATATGTCTGAATATCAAGAAAAACATACAGTTAGTAGTTTGATTGGTGCTCCTCCAGGATATGTAGGCTTCGAAGATGGCAACATTGGTGGCGGCAAACTTATCTCCGATGTGTCTAAGAACCCATACTCTATCTTATTGTTTGACGAGATTGAAAAAGCTCACCCAGATGTTGTTAACATTATGCTACAAATGTTAGATGAAGCCCGTATTACTTCAGCCAACGGTAAAACAGTAAATCTTAAAAACTGTATTATTATTATGACATCAAACTTGGGTGCTCGTGATAACGAAAATAACAACATTGGCTTTGGACAAGATTTAGAAAAAACAGGTTCAGAAGAAAAAGCAATGAAGGACTTTTTCAAGCCTGAACTACGCAATCGTATTGATCAAATTTGCCGTTTTAAGAAACTTGACACACTTGCTATTAAGAAAGTTGTACTCAAGTTTGTTGATCAATTACAGTCAAGTTTAAATAACAAAAATATTAGACTTAACTTAGCTGAGTCGGTTATTGATATGTTAGCTGATAAAGGATATGATAATAAAATGGGTGCTCGCCCACTTGGTCGTAAGATTGACGAACTTATTCGTGTACCATTAAGTAAAAAAATCCTGTTTGAGCGATTAGCTGATTGTAATATAAATGCTATTATGATTGACGACAAAATTGATTTTACAATCATACCTACTGAGCCACTTCCAACAGTAGATAGCAACGGAATTATTGTACTTGGTAATGCCGCCCCTCAAGTTTAAACCTGTTGTAAAAGATCGACTCTTTTACGACAATTATCGATACTGTATGTCCTTTTACTTGGCAGAGGTCAGTGCCTTGAAAACACTTGATCACGCATATATAAATGTCATTATCGATAGGCGTAAACTTTGGCGGGAAGTGGCACATCAACGAATAGGTGGTGGAGTAAATGTTAAATCACGGCAAACTATTGTTAGTCGTCGATGGAAAGAGATTACCGACGACACAGTTGAAGATTTACATGAACTGGCCGACATCTTAATTAAAACATCAATAGACCATAAATTTGTTACTTCAGTTAACCACGCTTATGTTTATACTAATAATATTACGCTGTTTAAAAGAATAGTTAAGTTAACCAATATACAGGATATAGGCTATTCAGAAGCAGTAATAAATCGCCCTAAAGATACTATTAAGTTAGCTAACCCCAAATATCCATATAGGAGTTATCTCAAAAGTGTTAAATTAAGTCCCAAAGAAAAAGAAAATATTATTAACTTCTTTAGTAATCAACAAGATTATATGCGAATCAGCCCGGCGTTAGTTAAATGGTTACTTACCCCTTATCACAGAACGCAAGACTACTTTTTTATAGATTATGACAACGAAAGCTGGTTAGTAATGTTAGGGCTAGTAAAACCTGGATTAATACGAAAAACTGTCAACATTATTTCGGCATAAATAATGTACTATGACAACTTTCACAAACGAACTGTTATTGCCAACTACATTATACGGTTCCCCATCAGGTAACTACAACGGAACTACACCAGATTTTATTGGTAATTCTGTTCCGGCTGCTAATTTCTACAACGGACAAGGTGCAGCACAAACTGTTTTAATTCAAACTACTAGTTTTGTTGGAGTTATTACATTAGAAGCTAGTTTAAACGACTGGCATGAGCAAGCCATGTGGTTTGAAATTGGAACTTATGGCAATGCTAGTGTTCCTACTACTAACACAGAAGCTATCAACATAGTTGGTAATTTTGCGTGGATTCGTGCCAACGTAACTGCGTTTACTGGTGGCACAATTAATTCAGCAAGTGTAGTTTATTAAAATGCGTACCATTGTCATTTATCCAGGTCGCTTCCAGCCCGGTCATAAAGGGCATAAATCCTCTTATGATTATCTAGCCAATAAATTTGGTGCTGAAAATGTATATGTTGCTACATCTAATGTTACAGCACCTGTAACTAATCCGTTTAGTTTTGCTGATAAAGTTCAAATGCTTAGTAAATTAGATATTCCTAGTAGTCATATCATACAAGTACGCAATCCTTATCAAGCAGAAGAAATTACTAAAGATATTCCTGATCCAGAACATACGGCACTTATATTTGCTGTATCTGAAAAAGATATGGGAGAAACCCCACGCTTTAAATTTGGTATCAAGAAAAACGGTGAGCCCAGTTATATGCAACCTTACCCCAAAGAAGGCAAGAAACTACAACCGTTAACTAAACACGCTTATGTCATGGTTACTCCGACTACTACATTTAAAGTACGCGGAGCAGATGCTAGTTCTGCTACGGCAATACGCAATATGTATGTGGCTGGAAATGATGCCGATCACAAACAAATTATACACGATTTATATGGTGTTGATGATTCAGCCCTACAAGACTTATTTGACAAAAAATTAGGTGTAGCACAAAAAACTAAAGATGCTATATTACAAGAACCTCCTATGGATAGTAATGTAATGGACACTCCTGCTCCGATACAGCGTGAAAGCGCAGAACGCAAGAAAAAACTAACAAAATTGCTGGAATCAACTATGATAGCTGAGCGCAAAGCCGCATATTGCTATCGCTCTTTTGACGAAGATTTAATCCCAAACTATATTGCGGAAACAGACAAAAAAGTATATTATTAATATTCCAGGCTCTGAAAATTTTACCGGTGATTGTAACTCCAGTAAATATTAGCAGACAACAACGTAAAGGAATATTATGTCAGAACAACAAACAGCAGTAGCACCTCAAGCAACACCAACTACAGAGGCTCCAGCTGCTCCAGCTGCTCCGCAACAAGGCCAAGTACAAGTCAATATTGACTATTTAAAAACCACTCGCGTTCACATCTGTATGCCATGTTATGGTGGAATGTTAACAGAATCAACTTTCATGTCCTATATTAAATGGGCTAATACAGCACGTCAAATGGGCATTGATTGGACAATGGAAACTATGACTAATGAGTCACTTATTTCCCGTGCTCGTAACACACTTACAGCCAAATTCCTTTCTAACCCAGATTCCACACACTTAATGTTTATTGATGCTGATATTGGTTGGGAGCCATGGCATTTATTAGTATTGCTTAATCGCGACGTTGATGTTATTGGCGGACTATACCCAATGAAATCTCTTCCAGTTAAATGGTGTGTAAACGGATTCGAGGGCGCAGAAGAAGGCCCAGATGGCTTACAAGAAGTTACTAAAACAGGCACAGGTTTCTTGTTAATGAAACGTGGTGTATTTGAGAAGTTAAATGCCCACCCAGCAGTTAAACCTTTTAACTCTGACATTGGTTTACCACCAGAATTAAATGTATACATGAAGACATACTTTGATACAGCAGTTCGTGAGAACCGTTATTATTCAGAGGACTGGACATTCTGTGAAAACTGGCGTGATATCGGCGGTAAAGTTTGGGTAGACAAACGAGTACTTTTACGCCACACAGGCACATACGTATTTGACTTTGCTACACAAGATCAACTATACAAAGACTTACACGCATTAGCTATGACTAACCAACAAGCGGCTCAACAAGTAGCACTAGCTGCTGGCACTGGCACAACTGCCGCTCCAGCAATGGCAGCTCCTGTAGATGTTCCTGCTGTTACTGCTCCTAAGGTAGTAGCCAGCAGTAAAAAGAAGAAAAAATAAACTGAGTAGTTTATAAACGGGCAATAAGCCGCTAGAGCAATCTAAGCGGCTTTTTGTTTTCCGCTAAATATAGTAATGAACATTGAGCAACTAGAATCTTTCAATTTATCCGATGCTGTAAAGTTTCACGATAAACTTAACCCTTTGCTGTGGGATAATAGGGAAAACTTACATCCTGAAATTAAGGAACAGTTATTGGCTATTGCCGCGGATTTTGGCGATTATATTGGCGTTGATAATTTAAATTTAAAAGACATAACAATATCGGGTAGTAATGCCGCTTTTTCATATACTCCACATTCTGACATAGATTTACATTTAATTGTAGATTTAGGCGATGAAGAACACAAAGACATCTTCCGCGAATTGTTTGATGCTAAGAAGTCGATCTACAACACAGAACACAAAATTACCATCAAAGGCATTCCTGTTGAACTATATGTACAGGATGCTAACCAAGCACATCACAGTCAGGGCGTTTATAGCATTTTAAACAATGCTTGGTTAGAAATTCCTCGACGTCGTCATGCTGATATTGATGACATGAGCGTTCGTAGCAAATACAAAGATTTAAGTAAGCGTATTAGAGCAGCTATTAAATCCAAATCCGTTGAGCAAATGAATGCTGTTATGGAAAAGATCAGAGATATCCGTGGGGCAGGTCTAGCCAGTCACGGTGAGTTTGGTGCCGAAAATTTGGCATTTAAATTATTACGCAACAAGGGCGATTTGAAACGACTACAAAATGCTCGCAAGGCAGCCAAAAGTGCAGAGTTAAGTTTGAAAGAGCGTATTCGCCCTCCAGTTAATTATGGTTACGGGCAAGACTATTTAGATGAAGTAGGACTAACTCCAGATGGTACTAACCCAAGCACTTGCGAGTTTACCAATGAACAACAGTTGGACGAAGTTGGTTTAACTCCAGATGGCACTAACCCAAGTACTTCACAATTTACTAATGAAGGTGGCAAAACAGACAGCGATATAATAAATGATTTTGCTCAGTTCTGCGTTACTAATTTAAGATTAGAGTTACCTATTAGACTTAGACTAAAAAAAGATCCAGCTTGGTCCGAACGCAATAAAACATTTGGTCGTTATAATCACGAAACTAATGAACTTGAAGTATCACTAGCAGGTCGCCATTTAATGGATGTACTGCGCACAATCGCACACGAACTTACACATCAACGTCAACATGAGCGTGAAAATGTTCCCGATCATGCCGGTGAAACTGGTAGCGAATATGAAAACGAAGCTAATGCTCGTGCTGGCATACTAATGCGCGAGTATGGTCGTGCTCACCCAGAATTATTTACGGATGCAGATTTAAAAGAAGGATTATTATCTGAATATATTTCTATGGGATCAGATAAAAATTTCCAAGAAGCAGAACCTTATAAAAATTATAAAATATATGTACGGAAAAAACCATTTGGTAATACTGGAATGTATACAGCACATACCGAAATAGATCGTAGAGAATTCGTAGGCAAAGGCACTAGTCAAGAAGAGGCAATTCAAGCAGCTCGTGATAAAATTGATTTTGTGTTAAACGCTCAAAAGAAAGTTACTGGGTCAAGTACAATTGATTTTAATGTTAAATTTGCCACAGATTTATTAGCTGATCCCCGTCAAACATTTTATGCTAAACTTGAAAATATTAATGGCGGACCTAAATTAGTTATTGCCGGTACAGACATTGCGTCTGATCCAGAATTATTGGCTGCTGGCGATTTTAAAAAAAGCTCATTACGAAACAGAGTCGACGATGAAGGACGCTCTACCCCATTGCCGGGTATTCCATTATCTGCTAAAAGTTTAAGAGCTGGACAATGGATAGCCAACGGTAGATATGCTATTGGCAATGAAACAACAGACAGCGATGGTAATCGCATATTTGATTTAACTTATCATAGCACAGCACATACTAAAACTGATAAATTAAGATTAAATCAACCGGCATTTACATTAGGTACAAATCGTGAAATTAGTGAAGCTACAGGATATATTCCCACTGCCGCAGAAGCCGACGATCCACGTTTTGAAATGGCACTTACTGTAGATATACGCCCAGGGGCTATTGGAAAGAACGCTAATAAATTATTGTTAAATACAGACAGTCAAGGACACCCACAAGAGTTACGTGCCGACGGTGTTGTACAACGTATGATGAAAGAATATTTGGAGTTTAAAAATGAAAATTAATGAATTTATGTTTGAAGAGTGGAGCCAGAAGTATAAGAGCAGTATCAACTGTTCACACCCTAAAGGCTTTAGTCAAAAGGCTCATTGTGCTGGTAAGAAAAAGCATAACGAAAGCATTGAGATGGAAATGACCTGTCCTGACTGCGGTATGTGCAAAACACATGGTAGCATTATGGAAATTAAAAAAGGTGCTAAGGATAGCAACGGGTATACTAAGTGTTGGCCAGGACATCATGCCGCAGGCACTAAGAAGGGTAAAAACGGCGGACAAGTACGCAACTGCGTACCTAACGAAAGTATTCAAGAAGCCGGCGATCGTGTAGATCCTCTGCTAATCAAAGCATTGAATCGTATGCCTGATGGTTTAAACAATCACGGCGAAGTACTTAATGCTTGTTACGATGCTTATGCTATGGAATTGGGCCGTATGCAGATGAAATCTAACTATGGAACAACTCATGCGTACATTCCACAACTGATGGATTTGTACAAACAAAAACACGGGTTGACTTTTAAGGAAAACGCTGAGTTGGAAGAAGAGTTTGATCTTATTGAATCAATCATCGATAATCTTGCTCTACGTAATCAAGTGGACGCAGAAGTAATTTGGGAAGATTTAGAATCTTTGTCTGATGACGAATTGTATGTATTTGCTACTACAACTCCAGTTATGGAAGATTGGCAGAAAGCCAATAAGAAGGACAAAACAGACGGCATGAGTCAAAAAGCTGTAAATGCTTACAAGCGTGAACATCCTGGTAGCAAATTAAAAACTGCTGTGACCACTAAACCCAGCAAGTTGAAAAAAGGTGGCAAGGCCAGCAAGCGTAGAAAGAGCTATTGCTCACGCAGTCGAGGTCAAATGAAAATGCACAGTATTAGTTGTGCTAAAACTCCAGACAAGGCCATATGTAAAGCACGTCGTCGTTGGAACTGTGAATGATATTAAATGATTTTACTGTTCCTAAAACAAAGTATAGCAACGAACAATTAGATGCGGTGCTGGTCGAGCTATGTGAAATTATTTTAGAAGGTAAACAAGATAATCCAGACTTTTATGGTTCAGTATCAGCCGCTGTTATTGATCCTAAAGGTAGATTGGTCACAGGATTAAACTACGTGTATGGCGACTATCGCATACACGCAGAACGTGCTGCTATAGACAAGTACGAAGAAGAATACAGCGAACTTCCCAAGGGTAGTATTGTAGTTACTACGCTAAGTCCGTGTTCGGACAGAATGGATAGTCGCTATGAAGAATCCTGTACTGATTTATTAAACAGTAAAGGTGTTAAAGTTGCTTACTGCGGATACAACGATCCTACACAAGAAAATACACAAGACAAATTTGTTACTATTATTACAGAAAATAGTAAGATCAAAAAACTATGCGGTAAATTTGCTGACACATTTTTAAAAAAAGATATTAATGAAAACTTTGCCGATGGCAAGGGTCCAGGCCGTCCAGGGGATAGTCAGCGTCACGGTATCTCAAAAGGTGCTAGTATGTCTGAATTAGAAAAAGCATCGCATAGTAAAGGACGCAAAGGACAGTTGGCTCGCTGGCAGTTGAATATGCGTAGAGGCCATAAAAAATGATCTTACAAGATCTATTTGAAAATAAGTCATTTAATCAATGCTATGCTACTGCTTGTAAGTTATATGACAAAGCAGAAGCTAAAGGATTAGAAGCAAAGTTAGTACAAGTAGCTGGATATAACGGTGATGGCAGTCAAGCCGATCCTAAATGGTTAAAAATACCGCAGACACACTGGCAGCATTATGTCACTATTATAGGTGATACAGTATTAGATCCAACTGCCACACAGTTCGGCCCAGATAAATCAACCAAGTATCCTATTGCTCAATTAAATAGTGACTGGGACAACCAATATCAAATTAAACCAAAAGAGTTAAGCGAAGTGATTTATCATAACAACATAAAGCCTAAAAATCAAGATAGTTCTGGATTAGTAAATCGTGGTGAACCAGTTCCGCAAGGTAAAGAAAAACGCTTACTGGGTAACTTAGTGGGTAAGATAGGAGCTTACGAAGTGTACAAGTGGGACGAAGGTAATGACTCTGCTTACTCTGTATACGATCCTAAAACACGCATTAGTCAAATGACTATTAGCGGGCACAATAAGCCACACTCATTTGAAATTTTTGGTATATACGCTGGACCACAAGCTCCTATTAAAGCCTCTGACTTATATGCTTGGTTAGTCAAGGACCAAGGACTTACTTTAGTAAGTGACAAGTATCAAAGTCCAGGTGGTCAACGAGTATGGCAAGACTTAGAACAACGCTACGGACGCTCTGTAAATGTTTACGCATTTAACATGAAAACCAACAAGCCCATAAACACTGGGGCAGATGACCCTGAATCAACTCACGGACATAGAGGCGACATAGCTCAGAATGTTCGACTAGTAGCCAGCCCCAAATAAAAAACGCTAAATACAGTATGAATAAAACATTCGTACGAGTATTAAGTGACATTGACTGTGATTGGGAAGGATTAAGTCCTATCTATCGTTTGTATGTCAACGACGAATTGTTTTCTGAGCGTACTTGGATTTGGCCCGATAACGCATTACAAGAAATTATACAAGTAGAAGGCCCTCCAGGAGACTATACTTTACGCTATGAGCTAGTTAACCCTCATTTAGCCCAATTTAAAGTGGGTAGTTTATCCACAGATTACGGCCCTGTTGAAATTATCGATAATCTACACTTTAGGATTACAACATGAAATTATATGAAATTGTAGGATTAAAAGAAAACGCATCTGCTGGCTCAACCGGGTCAGGAAGCATAGCAACAGTAGCAGCACCGCTGGGAGCAATACAACGAAGAATACCGCAAGATAGTATGTTTTCAGGTAAATATACTACCGACGCAAATCTGACGCCAAATACGCCAGATTGGATGAAAAAATTTAAACGGAAGAAATAATGTTAGCTGACTTATTAAAAATTTTACTTGCTAGTGATTTTGCTTACTACTTAAAAGCACACTTCTTCCATTTTAATGTAGAAGGAAAAGACTTCTATCAATATCATAAATTCCTACAAAAAGTATACGAAGATGCATATTCTGCTGTCGACCCAATAGGAGAATTTATCCGCACCTTAGATGAATACACGCCCGCTAGCCTTACCAGATTCCATGAACTATCCCGTATTCAAGACCAAACTAAAGTGCCACGTGCACAGCTCATGCTTGAGGAACTATTAGCTGATTCCTATGTTATGGTCGCCCTTCTTAATGAATGTTTTGCGGCTGCTACAGCAGAGAACAAACAAGACATTGCTAATTTTATCGCTGAAAGATTAACTGCTACTAACAAGTATATCTGGATGCTACAAAGTTTTTTGAAAGAAGCTAGAGCATAATATGGACTATGATTTTAGAAGCATTGTTGAAAAGTTAGCTATTCTTGAAGGTCGCATTGACCCGTCAAATAACGAACCTTTGCCTGAAGCAAAGCAAAAGAAACCAGCACTCTTTAACAACTTGAAAAAGAAAGAAGAGTCTGCTATGCCCATGGTCGGCGGTGTTGAGTTTGCTGAAGATAAAATGAAAGAAGACGTGTTAGGTCAAGTTAAAGCAAGTTTAGCTGATTACTTAAAGTCTGCTGAAGAAAATATTAAACAAGATAGCGATTTAATTGCTAAGAAAAAACAAGATTTAGATTTAAAGAAAAAAGAATTAAAAGATTTAGAACTACAAGTTAATCAACACAAAGTTGAAGAAGCTATTCCAATGACATTAGAAGATCATCAGAAGTTAGAAGTAGGTGATAGTATTTGTGTTGTAGGTCCTAATGATCACCAAGGTGAATTTGGTAATATTACAGAGTTTAGTCCAAGTGGTAAGTTTGTGGTTGTCGACCTTGGATACGGTAAAGAAATAAGTATGCACTTGAGTGATATCGAATTCCATGATGATCAAGAAGATGTCGAAGATGATGAGCACGATGCTGTATGGGACTTACAACACGGTAAAGATTTAGATGAAGATCCAAATCAAACTCCGTCACAGGGCGAAGCTCCTGCGGGAATGACAGATCCTACATACGCAGAGTCTGCTCCAGTTAAAACAACTAATGTTGAATGGACATCAGGTGGCGGTAGTGTGTTAGTTGAAATTCACGGCGACGAACGAGATGGATTTTGTATTAAACGTGCTGGTAAAGAATTGCCAACCCGCTTTAAGAGTTTAGAAGAAGCCGAGATAGCATTAGAAATGTTTACAGCAAGACGCAAAGCACAATTAGCAACTGAAGAATCCGCTGACTACATCGACGAGGCTTAACAATGAATTTACACAATTTATTTGCTAAGACCAAAAAGCAATCAACATTCAACTGGTGCGAATTAAGCGAAGACTTATCTATAGCTCAAAAAATGAATATTGCTGAAAATTATTTTATTAATAATAAATTATTGGAATCTGATGATCACGCAATTAAATATTTTACAAATTTAACTTCAGATTCTCCTAAAAAAAATCACAAATATGTTGTAGTACCGCTATTATTAATACAAAATAATGTTCATACGCTAAACACAGAATTGTTATATTTAACATATCTTAAAAAAACTAACGAAGGATTAGTATTTGCTAATGATAAAGGCAAAAATAAAACTTATCCTGAAACCAAAACAACTAAAGGAATTTACAGAACATTTGCATTCAGTAACAATAATTCCTATAACGATTTTAGAAGTAAACTTAGTTTAAAATTTAATATAGATTTACCGCCTGCTGATAATATTTTTAAACAAGATGTTAAAGAAGGTACTATCGACGACCTTGAAGCACGTCGTATTGAAGATTTAAACGCTAAAATGGACGACTTAACTGCTCGTGCCAAAGATACAAGTGATCCAAAATTTAAAGAAGCATTACGCCACGAGTTTGCTCGAGCCAAAGCAGAGCGTGATAGCTATTACAAAATAAATGTAGATGAAGCACCGGGTGCTGAAACTTTAGCACACAATCAAGCTACAGATGCTAGTAACATACAAGCATTAGGGTTAGCAGAAAATGATTTAGAAGAACATGGTGGCGGAGGTGGTGTTCCACGCGAATGGCATAACTTTGTAAAAGCACATCGCACCAACGAAGAAATTGACACAAACTATACATACACAGTTTTTATTGATGGGACTAAAGAAGGCACTTATGGTAGTAAAGAAGAAGCCAAAGCTGTAGTTGCCCGCAAAAAACAACAAGCCCCTGGCAGAGATTATACAATTAGGCCAAAGTCACGCACAAATATGGCAAGTATCAAACGATTCCAAAAAAATAGAGATCGCGAGATTGAAGAAGCAGCTAATCCAGCACAGCAAGCCGCTATTGCTATCAACATGAAAAAGCATCATCAAAAACCTAAAACCGAAACAAGTATGGCCGGAGCATCACATAAGTCAACGGGTCCTAAATTTAGCGGCTACTTAAAAGGAACAGATCCTGCTCCTACTGAATATAGTAACAAGAGCTTTGGTTCTGAAGCTAAAGAAAACCCAATGGGCGAAAAAGAATTGGCATATTTAATTGCTATGGCCAAAGCCGCACATAGCAAATCTTATCCAGAACTACATCAAGGCGACGAGCGCGAAATCAACGGTGACGACCTTGAAGTTGAAGAAGGCATCAACGGCAATATGACTGTTCGCTCATCCCCGTTATCACAACCATTGCGTAAGCGTAACTTTGTAGCAAAAAATGCTATTCAATCAGGTGCTGGTAAACACGCGAATCAATTGAAAAAAGCTGCGGCAGCAGGTCGTCATGCTAAACACAAAGGTCAACCTCTTGATTTAGACGAAGGCGATAACTTTTTAACTTGGGCGGTTCGCAACGGTTATAATCTTAACAAGCCAGCTGTATACGAATCTGCTAAACAAAAATATAATTCATTGTTAAAAGATAGTGGCCCTATTGCTCCACATGAAACATATTACGGTGCTATGGACGAAAGTCTTAAAAAAGGTGAATATTTTATTTGGACTGTATACTTTGATGACGGTAGTAGTAAACGTATTAAAGTAACTTCCGATGAGTTTGACCCATATGAATATTATGCCAAACAAAAGAAAAATGTAATCAATGTTGATTATAATTGGGAAATACAGCAATAATGGAAAACCAATATCCAATTACTCCAGAACAACAAGGTGATGAGGATTATAAACTTAATCCTTACGCACCTGTTTAAGTAACCACCTTAGGACCGGTACTCGTTACCGTTTGGTGTAGGCGGACCCTGCCTTGGTAAAGCGATTCGCTACCGTGTAGCCAAAAGTGTCAAATACCATTTGACTTTATCCAAAACATCCTGTATACTTGTAACATTATTAACAGGAGAATCAAATGTCAGATCGCGTATTCACAGCAGAACAAACTAAAAAACTTGAACAGATTATTAACGAAGGTATGCAAGTTACAATGGAAATTGAAACTTTAACCGGCGGCTTAAATGATACTGTTAAAGCAGTAGCTGAAGAATTAGAAATCAAACCTGGCATTCTCAAAAAAGCAATTCGCATCGCGCACAAATCTGAATTTGGCCGCACACAAGATGACCACGCACTACTTGAGCAAATTTTAACGCAGGTTGGCAAAACGCTATAAATATTATAGTTAGCAATAAGAGTCGTTCACTTAAGAACATGAAACAAGGGCAGTGACCCATAAGTCACAGAAAGAGTAAATGAGCTACGTTGATTGCCTTTATGATAGAGAACACGACAGAATTCATGTAGTGGAGAGAGTTGAAGGAAAGCGGGTGTACCGAGAGTACCCAGCTGAGTATATTTTTTATTATAACGATCCTCGCGGCAAATTTACATCTATCTACGGCACACCAGTTGCCCGTTTCTCTGCTCGTAACAGTAAAGAATTTCGTAGGGAAGTTGCTATACAAAAAGGTAAACAACTATACGAGTCGGATATCAATCCTATCTTCCGTTGTTTGGAAGAACACTACAAAAATAAAGATGCTCCTGAATTACATACAGCGTTCTTCGACATCGAAGTAGACTTTCACAAGGAGCGAGGCTTTTCTCCTACAACAGATCCGTTTAATGCTATTACAGCTATTTCTGTTTACTTACAGTGGATGGATCAATTAGTTACCTTAGTAGTTCCGCCTAAGCATATGAGTTTAGCTACAGCACAGGAAGTAGCGGCAGACTTTGAAAACTGTATTGTATTTGAGCGCGAGGAAGATATGCTTAATACTTTCCTTGACTTAATTGAAGATGCCGATGTACTATCCGGTTGGAACTCAGAGGGTTATGATATACCCTATACAATCAATCGCATTACTCGTGTATTAAGTAAAAACGATACACGCAGATTTTGTTTGTGGGGGCAGGCTCCTAAAGAGCGTGAGTTCGAACGCTATGGAGCAACCAGCACTACATTTGATATTGTAGGCCGTGTCCATATGGACTATATGCAACTGTATCGCAAATACACATACGAAGAGCGCCATAGTTATTCCCTGGATGCTATTACTGAATATGAGTTAGGTGAAAGTAAAACACAATACGAAGGCACCTTGGATCAGTTATATAACAAAGACTTTAAAAAGTTTATTGAA
>Ga0209596_1001163_pt1 | contig 23056 bp, 21 predicted proteins | sample M_130807_MF_Meta_FD_187314 | JGI IMG/M metagenome (GOLD analysis project Ga0209596, IMG submission 187314) | Freshwater microbial communities from Lake Montjoie, Canada to study carbon cycling - M_130807_MF_MetaG (SPAdes) (version 2) | ecosystem: Environmental > Aquatic > Freshwater > Lake...
CGCTTCCCGTACCGCTTCCCGTACCGCTTCCCGTACCGCTTCCCGTACCGCTTCCCGTACCGCTTCCCGTACCGCTTCCCGCGGAATCTACATAGATTTGGCTGACAGAGTCCCCTGACCGGCCACCAACTGCTGTGATGTCACTGTGAAAAATAAAGTCCAAAGCATATGCGGAAGTCGTGCTTGCAAATACAGCTACTGGCAAGATAAATCCGGCGATAATTAACTTCGCGATTTGCCGCCACTTAATCCCTATGACGAGAAAAAACATAGAGCTCAAGATTAGAGTAACCATTAGACAGGCCCATAAATAGTTCTTAGTCGAGACTAAACCGTACGAACCTATAAACAAGAGAAGTGTGCCTCTTTTGGAAAGTCCCTGTATCAAGAAGTTAAGACCCGTTAAGAAAACTGCAATTTCTACGATAATAAACGACTCGCGCAGCCCAACTGAAGTCCAGAGAAAGACCGACGGGATGAAAAAACTGGCAAATATCGTTGTCTGTGAATACCTTCCAACCGATTGACTATTTTTTAGGATCTTCAAAAGCAAATACATAGCAATTGCGGCGAGAAGTATCGAGAGAATTCGAATCGAAAGATAATCAGGGGTTCCAAGGAGGTTGAGGATCTTGGATGGCAAATAGGCAATCCATAGAAATATTGTTGGCGCTGTGATCCATCCACTTCCGGATTGTGCCCCCGTACTTATCGGCAATGTATAGATGTTATTGAAGGTATAGATATAGCCACCTTCATCAGGGGCCAGCGCAAAAAGGCGCCCAAGAAATATTGCAAAAAGGGTGTGTGTACTGATGAAAGCAACAACTAATGCATTTTCGGTAACAAATTTTATTATCTTGTCTAAGATACCCGAAATCATGAATTTATAACCTCCAGGCATCAGAATTTTCATAGTACTCTTAAGTAATTAAATGCCCATTATACTTAATCAACGCAGTTTTAGTAGGCATTGACTTCAGGCATTCTACCGAGAGGGGCACCCGTTGTTGAGTGGATTACATCCCTCTCTTCCTTTCATTAAGGGGCGAGGTGAAGTTTATTGCCGTGGTTGTTTAGGGAATAATCTTTTTTCAGCATTAGATCTTGGGGATTTACCTATTGCCAATGAACTGCTTTTTTTTCAAGGCAGCATAATCGAAAAATTTCCACTCCATTTAAGAGTTTGTTTAGACTGCGAATTGGGCCAAGTTGCTGATGTTGTCACACCAGAGCGAATTTTCAGAGATTATCGATATTTGTCATCAATGAGTACAACTTTCTTGAAACACGCCTCAGATTACGTTAGCAAGAGAGTTCAGGAAAGAATGTTTTCTACTGGTGACTGGGTGCTTGAAATAGCGAGTAATGATGGGTACCTCTTAAAGAATTTTTTGCCTTTCGGCATTAAAGTTATCGGAGTCGAACCCGCGGAAAATGTTGCTGAAATTTCTAGAAAGCTTGGAATTCAAACGATTTCGGAATTTTTTTCTAGCCAACTGGCAGGAAAATTGCTACTCGAGTATGGCTACCCCAAACTGATCATTGCTAATAATGTTATGGCCCATGTTCCAGACTTAATAGATTTTGTTAAGGGCCTAAATATTTTGTGTGGCCCTCAAACTCAGATCAGTATAGAAAACCCTTCTCTTGCCAACATATTGGTCGGGATGCAATTCGATACCATTTATCATGAGCATTACTCGTATTTATCTGCTTCTGCAGTTGCAAGGATTAGCAAATTGCATGGTTTACATTTATTTAAAGTTGAGGAACTCTCGATTCATGGTGGCTCAAATCGATATTGGCTAAATAGCATATCCTCAAGTAATTTCACTGATTCGTCGGTTGATAGGATTTCAAAATTTGAAGTCGAATGCGGGTTATTTAATGCGGAGGAATGGGGCAATTACTCTTCTAAAGTAACTAAAATATTGAATGACTTTCTCGCTTGGCTTCGTTCTGGTGAGGACAACCGCCAGAGAATATTTGGGTATGGGGCGGCTGCAAAAGCAAGTACTATTTTGAATTCGATTGAAGTTGACCCTAACTTGGTCATAGCCATTGCTGACGTGAGCTTAGAGAAACAGCGGCGATTTATGCCACCACACGGGATCAGAATAATTGCGCCTGAGGAGTTGTTTGAGGAGAAACCAACTGATGTTCTGATTTTCCCTTGGAATATCAAGCTTGAGATTGCTAAATACTTGCGTTCAAATTTAGGTGGTGAAGTTCGCTTGTGGTGTGCGATTCCCGAAATGCATCAAGTTGAACCCGAATGACAACTAATAAAGTCTCTCAAATCGATGGGGTTCAATTTACCCAGGGAAAGGTTATTTCTGACAATCGTGGTTCTTTTATTAAATTCCATCCTTCGCGTGATCTTGAAGATTCTTTGAATTCGGTGGCTCTTTCATTTAATCCAAATCTAGGCACTTTAAGGGGTTTGCATTTTCAGGTTGAGCCATATGCCGAAGAAAAATTGGTTACGTGCGTTCAAGGTGCTGTTCTAGACGTAATCGTAGATCTTCGACCAGGTTCTATAACTTTCGGTAAATGGACTTCATTTGAACTGAGTGCGGAAAATGCAATTCAAGCTTACTTACCTAAAGGTATTGCACACGGGTTTCAAACTCTCACATCTAACTCGATAATCCACTACTGCCTTAGTGCTTGTTACTCACCCGAATCTTCATACTCAATAAATCCATTTGGTGATCTCGGGATCGATTGGCCCCTCAAAACGGTTTCAATCTCTGAAAGGGATTCTGATGGCTTAACTTTCCAGGTTGCTGCACAAAAATATCTATTTTCCCTTAAGAGTTAACTTCTGATGAGAATCCTAGTTATTGGAGGTGGTTTCATAGCAACACCTATTGCCGATAGGCTGGAATCAGAAGGGCATGAGCTACTCGTTTTCTCACGGACCCCCAATGTGAATATAAAGTGCAAACAAATCACGGGAGATATCTTCGACTTTGAAGAATTTGTAAGAGCCCTAGAGTGGAAACCTCAGGTTATTGTCCACACCGCTTGGATAACAACGCCCGGAGTTTATCGAGACGATCTTTCCAACTTCAAGTATGCAAATTTTACGACCAATTTAGCTAGTTACATTGCCTCCACCGATGTTGAGCACCTTATTATTCTGGGGACATGCGCCGAATATGGACATCGAAGTGAGCCAAGTACGGCTGGTCTTACCACGCTTTACCCTACAACTTTATATGCCCAACAGAAAGTTACAGCATTTAATGGTGTCAGAGAATTAATGTTGAAATCTCAAGTGCGATTAACTTGGGCGCGAATCTTCTTCCCATATGGGCTAAATCAGGACCAAAAACGTTTAGTGCCATACCTTATTAATTCCCTCAAGTTCGGAAAGCCCGTCCTTCTAAATGATATTTCTTCAATCCATGACTGGATTACAACCAGGGACGTTGCTTCAGCAATTTCGTGGGTTATAAATAACAAAACCCCAGTAGAGATTGATGTAGGTACTTCTTTGGGTTTTACAAATCTTGAATTACTAAAGGTTTTGGAAGAGCTCATTGATACCACTAACCGGCTGCCGGTAGAGCAGATGCATGAATTTGGATTAAATGAAATGTTTATAGCTGGTAAGAGTTCACCATTATTCGCATCTGGCTGGTCTCCAGCGGATACATTGAGTGCCGGATTGGAATGGGTCTTGGAATCTTGAGAAAACTTAAAATAGGTTATTGGCCGCTATCTCAAACTTTGACATCACCAGGGGATCGCCGGCGACTTATTTTTTGGGCCCGTGCCAGAGGCCATACCATCGTTACCGATCTAAACCAAAGTGTTGATGTCATAATTGCGAGCGAAAACTCAGACTTTAACTCATCACATTTTAAACTAAAGCGAGTCCCAATCATTTTTGACTTAGTCGATGCCTATCTTTCACCGCTTAATCCTTATGATGATTTGGCGCGCGGTCTTGCGAAGAGGATTTCCGGACAGATAAGCGGAGAGATCAAACCCTTTAGCCACCATGTCAGAGATTTCTGCATAAATTCAAGTGCGGTGATTTGTTCTTCTATAGAGCAAGAAGAAGTAATTAGGCGATACAACAGTAATACTTACGCCATTTTAGACGCACATGAAGAAATCCCTTTTGTTAGTCCGGCGAAACCTCGCTCCCCGGTTTCTGAAAGGAGTCGAATCCTTTGGGAGGGGCAACCTGCAACAATTGGCGGTGTTAAAATTATTTCTTCAATACTTTCAGAGCTGTCAAAAACCACTTGTTTGAGTCTAGATTTCGTCACAGATGAGAAATATTTTCAATTTCTTAATAGATATTTCGAGAGAAACACATTGAGCCTACTAAGAAAAAACATGGGCAAGGTTGGAGATCTTGTAAGAATCATTCCTTGGACTTCAGATAACTTGGTTGAGTGCGCTAAAGCTAGTACCGTTGCGATGATCCCAATTGACCTCTCAGTGCCTATGCAAAGGCTGAAGCCAGAAAATAGACTTCTTATTATGTGGCGCTTAGGTCTCCCTTGTTTAACCTCGCCAAGCCCGGCCTATTTGCGTGTTGCGAATCAAGCGGGAGTGAATACTGTTTGTGGCAGTCCCGAAGAATGGTTTAATAATTTCAACAACCTTTTGAACGACCCAATCTTCTCCCATAATGAAATTAAAAGGGGACAGGATTATTTGCGTGAGAATCATACCCGAACAGTGCTTCTCAACAAGTGGGACTTAGTTTTTGAATCAGTTATGAATTGCTGAATGGATAACTGTCAGCAATTCATGGCTTCAACCGCAGCGTAAACATCCTCAAGCATCAGAACCGCATTATCGAGATCGAAATTTTCAACCGCCACCTTATGACATCTCTCAGAAAGTAATGGGTCCCCGATCAGATCAAGAATCTGTTTTGCATATCCTTCCACTGATGAGGCTGAGGAATCATTGGTCACGATACCAATTTTGTTGCTGCCAATTACCTTCCCAAAATCTCCTTGAAGTGAATTGACTACCACTGGCCTACCACAAGATAAAAACTCCGCTGTTTTAGTTGATGCGACAGATGTAAGGCAAACCCCTAGGTCATTTTTCCAAATACTCATTCCTATATGATGATTTTGAATAATTTGCGGCATATCATGGTGTTTTGCGCTAAGTACAAAATCATGGTCGATATTGTTCCATAATCCGGTATCGCCGCTAGCAGCTGCAATACTCACCGTAACCTTTCGAAACCGTTTTAATTCCGCGATGATTCGATTAGTTAATTCGAGATCATAGGCGGGGCTAAAAGTTCCAGAAAGGAGGATGCGAATCTCAGAGGAATTGTCCATAATTGCTTCGGAAAATCTAATGGTGTCTACACAAGTAGGAATGCAAACCATCTTCTCTTTGTTGATTTTATAGCGCGAAGTTAGAATAGGGATGACTGCTTGAGTGATCACGATAATCTTTTTTGAGTAGCGCGCTAAGAGGTACTCTGAAATTCTTAATAAAATATAATCGGATGATAACCGTTTGGTTTTTTTGAGTGCCCGACGTTGATCAGCCTGTAATGATCGACAGTCCCATATCCACATGCTTGGAAAACGCATCAAAGCTGCTATCCCGGCAGAAGTACTTCTTGCATGGATGATCTTATTTCGGTCGATGACGCGTGACATTCGAATGACTCGGTTGATACCGCCTACTACCCCAAACCTACCAAATGTTAGAGGTATCCACTTGATGCCATTGCGTTGTACCTCTTTTAGCAGTTCTTTATTGGGCATATTCTTTTCAAAACTGAATATCGTCACAGGGCGAACATTCACTATTTTCTGCATATATGCAAGAACCTGGCTAGCTCCAACACCTTCCTGAAGTGAATCAAATGACACATAATGGACTTCATTCATTGCGTTAGACTATCGCAACGAATGAAATCAGAGAGGTGGGGTTTTGAAAATTCTGGTCACCGGAGCAGCTGGATTTATTGGATCCCATTTGACCGAAACTCTTGCCCGCCAGGGGCACGAAGTTGTAGCCCTTGATGCACTTTTGGCATTTCCTTACCCTGCAGAACAAAAAATTGATAATTGGAGTTTGCTTGGTACGCTCGGAAAAAATGTTAAACGCATCGAAGTGGACTTGCGTGATCCATTAAAGTGCTTAGATCTCCAAGATTGCGATTTTGTCTTTCATTTGGCTGCCATTCCTGGTTTGAATTTAAGTTGGGAAGATACAAAACTCTATATAGATTGCAATATTCTGGGTACCTCTAATCTATTAAGGGCATGTCGACCTGATATCGTCAAGAATTTTATTTATGTGAGTACTTCATCAGTTTATGGCAAAAACGTACTAGGCGATGAAACTAGTCCGTTAATTCCTGCTAGCCCATACGGAGTTACTAAGCTCGCTGCTGAAAATTTAGTATCGGCCTACTGTTCCGCTTCCGGTATTCCTTTTTCAATTTTTAGACTCTTCTCGGTTTATGGCCCCAGACAGCGAAGTGACATGGCATTTAATATTTTTATTCGAAAGTTACTTCGAAATGAGAGAATCGAAATATTCGGAGATGGTAGTCAATCACGAGCTAATACTTTTGTTGGAGATGTTGTGGATGGCTTAATTGCGGGAATGTATAAGGCAAGAAGTGGTCAGGCTTATAACCTGTGCGGGAATGAACAAAATAGTGTGCTGCAAGTCTTAAAGATTTTAGAAGAAATCACAGGAGTGAATTCCAAGGTTTTGTTCTTAGACGAGCGCTTGGGTGACCAACAAGAAACGAGAAGTTTCGCTAATAAAGCTGCAGGGGAGTTTGGATTCTCTCCCAAAATTACATTGCGAGAAGGGATACGGCGACAAGTTGAGTGGCAGAGATTTAAAGCAATCTAGACTTATGGATCAGAATGCCAATTTAAATCTATAATCCCATCAGCCGAGCTTGTTTGTCGAAGTCAACAATTGAATCACGAACTTCTTGGAACGAACCAGTTGCGACAATACGCCCACTATCCATATATACAATAATGTCTGCGTTTCGAACAGTTGATAAGCGGTGTGCAATCATTACGACTGTAACGAAGCCCTCAAGTCCTTGAATAGCATCAGAAATACTTGCCTCCGTTTCGCCATCTAGCGAACTTGTTGCCTCATCAAGAACTAGCAAGTGTGGGCGTGTAAACATGGCTCGTGCAATTCCGAGCCTTTGCCGCTGTCCACCACTAATTCTGGCTCCTCGCTCACCTACCTGTGTATCAACGCCATCTGGCAGTCCTGCGACAAATTCATCAAGATGGGCCACTTTTAGTGCACTCATAATTAATTCGTCTGTTGCTTCCTCCATTGGGTAGCCGAGGGCAATATTCTCGCGAATTGTGCCTGCGGAAATCACCACATCCTGGGGTACATACGACACCGCCCCCGGCCATTTGGCTACGGCAAGCAATGGATGTAAACCAGATACTAAAACAGAACCATTATCAGGTTTTAGGACCCCCAACAAAACATCAATAATTGTTGTTTTACCTGCACCCGACGGTCCTACGAAGGCTACGGTTGTGCCGGCAGGAATCGTGAGAGAAACATTTGCTATTGCTGGAACAATTTTATTTGGATAAGTAAGGGAAACATCTTTAATATTAATGTCAGAAATGAATCCCCCATGAATTATATCAACCGTATCATCTATATTCTCAATTATTGACGCATTACCTAGCGCCTCTATTAAATCCAAAGTCAGCGCCGCCACTCCTAAGCCGCTTTTAATAGTGATCGTTCCCTGTTGAAGTCGCAGTACCGCTGGAGCAATGCGTGTGCCTGCCGCAAAAAATATTGCCAACGTTGCTATGGCATGGGATGCGTTCTGGAAGAAGAATTGTGCGGCTCCAATTAGGACTGCACCTACTATCACGGTTGTCTCTATTACATATTTACTCACGTATGGAAGAAAACCTAGCTCTGCTGAGGTATTTGCAAGCGAATATCTTAAATGCCCTATTTCTCTTGCATAATAATCTCGGCGGTTCCGCACGACTGACTCACGATATGAAGCAAAGACTTCAACTATTTTTTCATTACTCTTGATGCTGAGGTTAGAATTTTCAGTACCAAGATTTCCGGCACGAACATGCATAAACTTGTATAAGAAATACCCGACCAACAAGAAAACTAGAAATGTGGTCATGGCAGTAGCTGGGTCCACAACCAATAATCCAGTCATCATTAACACTAAGAGAGTAAGGTCTGCAACCCAAACGACTGCGGTCGCCAAAACCTGTAAGACAATTCGCTCAACACCAGTAGTAACTGCATAAACTGTTTCTTGCGTAGTTCTTGATTGAACCATCAAAAGAGGTTGAGACAAGAGTCTTGAAATTAGATCCGCAGAAATCTTTGCGCCTCTACGACTCAGGAAAAACAATGTTCTACGAGTGAAAAAGATCGACAATATGGTTCGTCCGACCAAAAGTACTACTGCGCTGATTCCCAGAATCACTGCCTGTTTTTGAAATGTTGCATCTTGAATGTGCAAAATTTTAAGTGCAGCGCTGACTCGATTCCCAGGGTTGCTAGATTGCAATCCCGTTACCGATAGTGCTCCTAAAAGACCAATTGCGATTACACCCAATAAATCTAGGCCGCCCATTAGTATCTGCAGAATAGTGATTGCAATTACTTTTCGTTGATCAGCCAGAGTGAGAACCTTGATTGCTCTACCCAATAAACTCTTTTCCAATCGGCTCATTATAGCTAAAGGGATATCCAAATTGGATTCTTGACTGTCCAATTAACTGTTCGCTCCAATGATTTTTCAAAAGCAACGGGTGGTTTCCAACCCATTCCTATCAATTTGTCCCCATTTAGGGCATATCGTAAATCATGCCCTGGCCGAGTTCCTTCTACATTTATAAACTTTATAAGTTCTTCCTTTGGTTTTGATATTCCCAAGAATTTGGCTATCAAAACAACCATTTCGTCGTTGCTTATTTCAGTCTCGCCTCTAACATTAAACCTCTCGGGGCGTTCAAGTCCGTCCGTGTATTTGTGTGGCGTACCTGCGAAGTGTGTGATTAAGAACCGCAACGCATCGGCTTGATTGCGTGCATGAAGATAGAATCGACTTCCCGACATCCACTGACCATTCTTTTTCACGGCGTGCACTGGAACTGAATTTTCTTGCTGAAGTGTATTAATAATCAATGGCACAAACTTTTCAACATCCTGTCTTTCTCCAATAATATTCATAGTGTTGGTTAATATTATTGGAATATTAAAAGTTCTCCAGTATGAAATAGCCATTGATTCTTGGGCGCTTTTGCTGGCAGAGTAAGGGTTTGATGGTACTTGTGGGCTCCATTCAGGGTGATTAATCCCTTCAGGTGCGGGACCATAAACTTCATCTGTCCCGATTTGGATAAAAGTTTTTAAATTTGGCAGTGTCCTTGCATATTCAAGAAGTGTTAACGCTAAGGCCACATTATTCTCAACAAAGGGCCTTGGGTCTGTGATTGAGCGATCTACATGGGAATCACTTGCCATATTTACAATTATGTCCGGGTTACCGAATTCTTTCGCGGTGATCGCATCGATCGGGGTAGCCAAATCGTGAGTTACGACCTTTACGCGCGAAACTTCATTTGGTAACTCCTCGAACACTGCTCTAATTCTTGCCGAAATACCGAAATGCCTAAACGAATCAGTGGCAACAATATTCCAGTCGGTCGTCTTTAGAAGGTGCGCTAAAGTGTGGTGACCTACAAAACCGCCAGCACCTGTCAACAAGACTTTCATAATCTCCCTCTAATATTCTCTCGGATTAGCATAGCCTCAAATTTATATGACTTCTGCGCCTGAGTATTTGTCTAACTTAACCCACTTAGACGGAAAATCGCGCGATCCTAGTACGGGACCGTCTGAATACGGGACAGGGACGACAACTTCGCCACCGGAGTTAGAGATGGACCAAGCTGCCCAACCGCAAAAAGTGCTATTTGCACAAGCAATTCCACCAAATAAACTCAAAACATAGAGTCGTTCAGCTGGAGACGATTCAGTTGGCATTTCGAGATAGTGAAAATTGTTATCAAAAATGCCTCCAAATGAATTCTTGACCCTGTCAAGGTCGTCACTAAGGATATAGACACTACCCCCCATGATTTTTGATTTCAATACCCTCATTGCTTGCAAATAGTAGTCAACTTCGGGTTGACTAAAATGGAAGTTTGCTCGCGTATCATCTCCAATTCTAAAATGCAATACAAGGGAGTTTTTGAAATCAATTTCCTTTTCAAGTTTGATAATCCATTGAGGCTTGTCTCGTAATCGAAATATACGTGGGAACCCAAATTGGGCCGCCTTTTCAACAATCTCCCAACTCTGGAAATTGCCATGCAATTTGACTGCACTATTGATATTCAGAAAATCATTTTTAGAACTATCTTTATTTAATTCGAAGAAATATGGTAAACCTTGAGGATTACTGGTGCGCATTCGAATCTTAAGCAATAATTTCTTTATACTTGGGATTTTCTTTGCCCAATTTGTTAGCAACACACTTGGCAACCTTTTCAATATGACGATCTTGTGGCCGTTCGGTAACTGACCGATATCAAATTCGCTGAAACCATATCCGTTTTCACCATGTACTGTTGTCAATGGAACTGAATATTGGTCAATCACTAAGTCTGAGTCTATTTTTACGGCATGAAGATAGCCGGCTGCAAGTTGAAATAATTGATTCCCTAAGCCACCTTCAAGTTTAAGTATGACTTGGTCAGGACTCTCCATTAAATTACACCAATCTTCATAAAGGCTAAGGAGTCAATAGTATGTAAGAACGCGCGAATTGATGATTATCGGCCAAAATTCCTAGGCACCCGTTCCTATTGTAGCGTCCCTTGGAATTAAGGTAAGCAGTCTGAAACTCTATACCTAGGGTAAGGTATTACAGTATGAGCGACGCATCAACCTACAAATCTTTTCTAAAATCTCCTTACTACTCTCTCAAGCACACGAGCTATTTTCCAATTTATGACGAGTTGTTGCAAAAGTTTGTCGGACATCCGATCATTTTTCTTGAAGTTGGAATACTTGACGGTGGATCACTGTTTATGTGGAGGGATTTTCTCGGTGAGAATGCTCGGATTATTGGTGTTGATTTAAATCCTGAGGCTATTAAATGGCGCGAACATGGATTTGAAATATTTATTGGAGACCAGTCAAACCCAGATTTCTGGGAAAATCTTTATGGTGAACTTGGCGATATTGATATCCTCCTCGATGACGGTGGGCATCGAAATGATCAGCAAATGGTCACTGTGGAATGTTCGCTCGCAAATATTCGCGATGGCGGACTAATTATTATCGAAGATACTCAGACAAGTTTCATGAAATTTGATAGTTTTAAAAGATTTTCGTTTGTAAATTTACTAATTGGTAAAATTTCACTCTTATATGCCAGGAGTACAGATTTAAAAATAATGCCGTCTCCGTATTCCAAATGCGTGCATTCAATTCAATTTTTTGAGAGTGTTTGTGTATTGCATGTTGACCGTAGAAAATGTAACACGAATACACGCATCGATAATGCTGGAGTAAAAGATTACTCTGAGGATTTTAGATACGAAAGCGATGGTGTCATTCAATCTATGCTTAGAAGAATTTATGAGTACATTTCCATCGATTATCTTTCACAAGATCGGAAAGTGAATCACCCGTTTTTAAATCGCATAATGGAAAATAGGTATTTGCGGGTAAGTGTAAGATGTGCGATTATTCCAATCAGAGCAGTGATTTACTCGTGGATAAAGCTAATTAATATAATTAGTTTAAGAAGACTCCTCAGCAAAGTGAAATTAAAGAGTAGTTTCAAGTAGTTGAATAGTTTCTGCCATCATTCTCTCATGTGTGAAATTAGATTTCACATGAATTATTCCGTTTCTACCTAAATTTAATCTTAATTCTCGATTTTGGAAAAGTAAGATGATTTTTTCAGCCATCGCATGAGTATCTCTAGGATTTACAATAAAACCAGTTTTACCTTCGAGGATTTGTTCTTTTGCCGCAGCAACATCAAATGCGACAATAGGGCGACCAATGAACTGCGCCTCAATCACTAACTGGCTAAAGGAATCTATCAACGAAGGGTGCACGACTACATCGGCTGCAGCTATGCATCCAAGGATGTCGGTTCGCTGATCTAGAACCCGTACTTGACTCTCTAGCTCCGCTTCACGCACGATGTTTTTAAGCCACTTGGGATCCCCATGACCGACAAAAGCTAGATTCACATTAGAGATTTGGCTCGACACTTCTTTAAAAACTGCAAGGAGTAATTCGTGTCCTTTTCCGGCTGTATATCTGCAAATGCAGATTAGATTAAAACTTTCTGGGGTGAAACCTAATTCTAATTTAATCTTATCTATTTCCGACTTTGAGTATTCAGTTTCATCAAAAAAGAATCCCTGATTAATTATGGATATCTTGGACTCTCTACATTTTTCTATGTCACACATCCATTTCTTAGCCGCTTGGGAACAAACAACAACGTGGTCCGCAAGAATAGTTGATAAGCGGTCAAGCCAAAATAGTAATTTCTTCCCTGAAATAAAGTTCTCGTCAATATGGTGGCGGGTCAAAATGACTGAAGTCCTGGTGAGCTTTCCAGCGGTGGTGCCAATTAACCCCGCTAGAAAGAAATGTGTCTGTATGAGATTTGGTTTTCTTTTTCTAATAATCCTATAAGTCTTAATCAATTTTGTTAATATCGAATCGACCTCGGAAAATTCTGAAGACAAATCCGTTACTATCTCACTCGGATTCAATGCTTTTTTGAGGGGTCCACTCAGGGAAAAGTAAATGATTTCAATTCCTGCGTGGCTCAATCCGTATATTAAATCACGAATATATGGCCCTGCCCATTCACTGCTGGTAATAATCAAAATTCGCTTGACTGGAACCTTGTGTTTCATCTGAGACTCCTGCCCAGTAATATTGACTTGTGTTCAATTGTTGGATTCTAACCCATGGTGTTTATCTTAGGTGCAATATCGCTATTGTGACCCAGATCTTGAATAATCAAGGTTTTTTAGTTGATGGTTCTTAATTGTAATTTGGTTTTTAGCCCTCTACACTAAAGCACGTATTAATGAGTATGAAGGGTGTTATGTTACTAGGATTAAACTTAAGCCACGACTCCAGTGCAGCTTTGGTTGACAATTTGGGAGTTGTGCTTGCAGCAGTCTCCGAGGAAAGAATCACTCGCAAAAAGAATCAGATTGCATTCCCTAGACTTTCCATAGCCGCTATCGCTACTAAATTTGATATTTCTCAAATTTCTACAGTTGTTGTTGGCAGCCACTCCAATTTCAAGTTTGCAAATATGAATAGCTTGCATTGGATTTTCGAAAAAGAGCATTTCCCTAAATTTGACGGCATGATCGACAAATTCGTTTGGCCTCCGGGATATGCACCCCTTCCGCAGTTTGAATACCGCAATGACCCGAGCGGGTTATTGCGTGAGACATGGTTCAAAGCACAGATCATGATTGAATTGAAAGCACTCGGAATTGATGCAAATGTAGTCTTTCGGAATCACCATGATGCTCACGTATTTTCTGGAATTGGTAGTGCAGAGTACGAGCATGGGCTTGCTTTTTCATTAGACGGCGAAGGTGATGGGGAGTCCGGGCTTGTTAAAAAGTTCTGGTCTGAAGATGAAATTATTAAAACCAGAGATTTAGCTAGAATTCCTAATACTGCCAGTTTGGGTTATTTATATACCGCCATTACTAATAGGTACAACTTTAAGCCTACCTTTCATGAAGGAAAAATTACTGGGTTAGCAAGTTTCGGTGAAGGAGGAAGGGCTTTAGATTTTCTTATTTCAAAAGTACATGTTAGTGATGGCGTGCCTTACTTTGATATTCCTTCAAATCGAGCGTTACGCCTTCTTTACGAGCTGATACAAAGGACCACTAAACGAACTAATCTTGTTTATAGTCTTGATAATCTAGCGGATTTGGCAGCAAAAAAATCAACCAACTATCCTGATCTGGCCACTGCAGTCCAAGAAGTACTTGAGATTTCTGTATGTAAAATAGTTGAGCACTTTATTGAACAAACAGATGAGGTTGACCTCACCTTGTCTGGCGGCGTCTTTGCTAATGTTAAGTTAAACCAGAGAATTACCGAGATGCCAAAGGTCCAAAAAGTTTCGGTGTTTCCTGCGATGGGAGATGGCGGTTTATCAATTGGTGGTGCTTGGGATTATCTTCACAGTATTGGAAAATTAACAAATAACAAAAAATATTCAGACATGTACCTTGACCCCCAAGTGGACTTAAGTGCTTCAGATTTAGGCGTTAAGTCTCTGGACGGTTTCTCTGATTTATTTGTTGAAGAAAATGTCCCTAAAACAAGAGCGGAGAAGATTGCTCGGCTTGTCAATAAGGGTCAAATTGTTGGTTTGATGTATGGTTCAATGGAATTCGGACCCCGTGCCTTGCTTCATCGATCAATAATCGCCGATCCAAGAAATAAGGAAATTAATGACACGCTTAATCGGCGTTTGAAAAGAACTGAATTTATGCCTTTCGCCCCAGTGTGTAAGTTTGAGGATGCAAACACTCTTTTCCATCTTGATAACTTTAAGGATCTGACTTCTTTTCAATATATGACAATGACATGTGGGGTAAGAGGGAATTGGATTGAGCGAATTCCAGCGGTAGTCCACGTCGACAAGACAGCACGACCACAAATTTTGCCTGAAAACGACACCTCACTCGCAAGCGAAATTCTTAGTGAATTCAAATCCCTAACTGGAATTCCTTGTCTGATAAATACTTCATTCAACGTTCATGAGGAACCCATAGTAAGAACGCTTAGTGATGGAGTCCGTGCGCTTCAATCACGCGCGGTCGATTGGATCGCGACGGAAAATCTCCTAATCAGATTGAAAGGGTAAAATTACATTTACTTTTTCGAAGAATTAATTGTAAAGCCACTCTTGATAATTTTTACAATTGGACGACGAATTGATTGCGGAAGAGTTAGTTTTTTAGTATTCCCCTCTAGTTCTATGAAAGAGTATCTATCTCTTCTAATTGATGACTCCTGGAGATAGTGCCAAAAATCGCGCCTGATTGGTGACCCGTTTGAACCAAGCAAACTTCTAGAATGCGAAATATCCAAACGTTTCCCAGGCTGAAATAATAAGTTCATCGTTGGATCAATCAGGTAGGGATCTGCAATACTTTGATCTGTATCAGCTTGTTGAACTGAGGGCATACCAAAATCCCAAAAAACTGGAGCACAACCAAGGGCTGCAGTATAAATCATATGACTTCCTATTTCAGTTGAAGCTATTTGGCTATAGGAGGTCACAAGATTTGCAAAGCGGCTCAAAAATTTACCGTCGTTTCTATGGCCGCTGGTGACTACATTGAATCCAAAATCCTCATATATCTGGTGTCGTCCCAACTCAATATCAAGCAAGGGAAGACTAATATCTATCTCGCCTTCTTTAGGGCGAAGCAGGACTAATCGCATACAAATCTCTTCATCATAGTTTTTATTAATAAAATCATGGGTGCTATCTCGGTGGGCAGGAAAGAATAGGGTTGCATTTCGCTTTTTTTTATTTGCCAACAGTCCAAGGCTGGTCATCATATCTATTAAAATCAAGAATGGATGCTCAGCAAGTATTCTTCGCCCTCGGACTTTGTGAAAAATAATATTGCGCAAACCTATTGCATTGTTATATGTCAGAGTCGACAAATTGGTTCTAAAACCATACACATTTCCAAATGTTGCATCACCAAGCTCCACGCCATGTGGAAGGCCGAATTTTAAGGGTGCCTTTTGGTCCTGGTCGATGAACTTCTTAACAATAAGGTCAAGCCCGTAATATTCGTTTGGTAAGAATAGCTCTATTTTACGAGGATGAAATTTTTCAAGAGAATCAACTATAGACTTTTGCGCATCCCAAGTTTCATCATTTGATTCAATGAAATGACGATAGTTCTTTGGGACGTGAATAACCATATTAGTTGTAGAATATCAGAGGATTTTGATTTCTATCAACTTCTTCATTTCATTCATCACCGCGAAGTCTAGATATTCCGCATCTCTATCAATTAGAAGTCCTTGTCAGTCAATCATTTTCATTTACAGTTTTGTGTTTGACCAAGAACTTCACTTTAACTACCAAGGTATAGTTAGCCTATGGTATCCTAAAAAAATCTTGGCCTCTTTTCCACGTGTGAAAATCGAAGTTCAATGCTCTTTTTTCTTGAGTGTTTCACCAAATTGTTCGGCCGCCATCAATTACCAAATTTTGGCCTGTCATATATGAAGATGCTTCTGAGCATAAGAATTGAACGGCTGACTGGTACTCACTTGTGTGAGCCATTCTTCCGAGAGGAATCAAATTCGAGATTCTTTCAACAAACCTGTCTCCTTGGTTTTCATATACCCCACCTGGCGACAATGAATTGACGCGCACTCCATCAACTCTCCAATATGTAGCTAAGTACTGTGTTAACCCAATTAAGCCTGATTTAATAACTGAATATGTAACTGGTTTTACTGGCTGGAGTTTTTTATCTACTCCTTCAATCTCATAAAGACGCTGGTCTGGTGAGATCACGGACAAATCAGACGCAATATTCAAAATTATTCCATATCCATTTTCTGCCATTAACGTTCCAAAAATTTTCGAACAGATAAATGCGCCTGTTAGGCCAACTCCCAACTGCAATTCCCAATCCTTTAAATCAAAACTTTCGACTCTTGAAAATGATGGCTCACTATCGCCGGCATCATACTTGGGGTTGATGGCCGCATTGTTGATCAGGATTGAGATTAAAATTCCTTTTTTTGCCAGTTCCATTTGACCTTGCTTCACATCTTTTTCATTAGTTATGTCTACTGCAAAAGTTAGAATTTTCCGTTTGGGGAATTTACTTTGAAGTACAACTATTGCAGCAGCCAGAGATTCTGGATGGATATCCCATAAAACAACATCTGCGCCTGCTTGCATTAGAGCACTCGCATGCTCCTTCCCAAGCAAACCTGCTCCACCGGTAATTAGAGCCCATTTGCCGGTTAATTCGAACTTAGGAAATTGGGGAGCTTCACTCTCGGTCATAGAGATTGCCCCCTATCAATTGTTAATACTGCTCCGGTAGTTGATTTACTTTCTTGGCTCGCTAAGAAGGCTACAGCAGCAGCCACTTCTTTGGGATCTACGAAACCATTCATTGGAACATTTTCCGAGATATATGCCAATATTGCTGCTCTATTATTTTTTAACTTACTGTTCCAGGTTGACCCATCAAATAAGACATTCCCGGGGGCAACGACGTTGAACCTCACCCCATCAGGTCCGTGCTTGATAGCTAGTGATTTTATGTAAGTATTCAGGGCTGCTTTGGAAGCTGAATACTCTATTGGGGCACCTTCAATTGTAACAATTCCACAAATTGATGAGATTGCAGTAACAGAACCCTTTGACTCCTTAAGAGAGTTTAGAGCAGCCGAAATTAAATTCGAGGCAGAGTTGAGGTTAATTCTTAGGAAATGATCCCACCGCTGCATTTTAGAGAATTCGTCTCCGATATCTACCCCCGAACCAGTATTACAAATAAGAGCATCAATTTGACCAAGCTCCCCTATAACTGAGTCAACCAATGACTTGCATTCTTTGAAATTTGTGACGTCAGCGATGAAGTGTTTTGCTCCAATAAGTTCAGATTTTGAAATTGAATTCCTAGAATTCTGCACGACCGTCCATCCATCATTTACGAATCTCTGAACAATCGCCATCCCGATTCCGTGTGTTGAACCCGAGATCAAAGCAACACGACTCTTAACTTGCATCGGACGAATCCTCCATAAACCCAAGAATCATATTTTGGTACTCTATTAGTACCTCTGCATGTTTTCCCGTACTAGATCTTGCGGTTTGCATGATCAAATTACCTCTGTAGTCGAAATCTTTCATGAGATTGAAAACTGTTATGAAATCTACCGCACCCTCCCCTAGTGGAACAGTGCTTCCTCCCAAATCTCGATCCTTAACATGGATATTAATAATTCGTGATCCGTACGCTTCAAACTCTTCAATGGGATTGAAACCAAGGCTCGCGCTATTACCGATATCGTAATTTATTCCAAAATACTTGCAATTAAAGTTAGAGATAAATTTCAACAAAGCTTGAGGTTCAAAATCACTTTCAAACGCTATTTGTAATCCTTTGTCCAATAACTCCGACTCCAGTGAAATGAAAAACTCTGCCACACTCTCACTCTGCACCAAATCTCCAACTGATGAGTTATCCACTAAGGGGATTACCATGATTTTGGCGCCAACCCGCCTCATTCCATCCATAATACTGATCAGGTTCTTCCGGATTAGTACCACATTATTCTTCCAAAAGGGGTTCTCCATAAAATAATCACACGTTACCGAAGGAATGAGAAGGCCGTGCAACCGCGAAAGTCTATTTATCTCCGATTGACCATCCACTGTCACTAGGGGATTTTCTAAAAATCTTTCAGAGTCAATAGTCCATTCCATCGCGTTAAATCCTAAAACTTCTGCCTGCTTAAATTCGTTTTCCCAATTTCCCCAAGGGAAGGCTTGTATCCGGCCGTTTCTCAATGGGGAAATGCGCCCCTGCATAAAGCCGATTCTAGAAGATTTTCTCAACATAATGTCTCTGTCTTAAAATTCTATTTATTTCGACTTAAACTGGTATGGGGTTGGTCCTGAAATATTCTTATCTCCTGCCCATGATTGAATCTGCCCCCTGATATCCACGCCAACATTTCTACCCCACCTATTTATTAAACTCGAGAAGACCGGTCCAACATCTCCACTTCCAATGCTCACACTATTTAATGAAGTTACGGGAAGCATGCAAAACGGAGTTCCTGTCATGAAAGCTTCATCGGCTGTATAGACATCATAAAGTTCTATATTTTTCTCAACAACAGGAAAGTTTAATGAAGGGCCAATTTCGTCAATTATGTATTGCCGGGAAATACCTCTTAGAATATTGCGTCCTTCGGGTGTATATATAACTCCGTTTTTGACAATAAAAAAATTATCACCTGTTCCTTCTGCTACAAAGCCATCCGTATCGAGTAATAGCGCCCAATTATTATCACCTTCATATTGCGATGCCTCAATATTGGCATTCAAATAGAAAAGTCTACTTCTGTTTTTAATCTTTGGGTCCATCAAACTGGCTGGAATTGCACGCTGCGAAGTCACGACGGCGTTAATTCCGGTTTCAAACAACTGACCCATTGTTGAAACTGTCCAACGCAAAGGGAAATCGGCTATAACCACATTTGTTCCCTTGTGAAGTCCATCAATATCTTGATAGATGCCAAGAAGTCCTCGTGAAACATCAATCATTAGGCGATGCTCGTCATCAGCTTTGAAGGCCTCGGAATTTGCATTGATTGTTCGATAGCAGGCTTCTTCCAAGTCCTCTTTTGACATAGACATTGGTATTCTCAAAATCGCCAGACCAACATAGAGTCGATCAATGTGCTCGCGTAATTTGAATTGTTGGCCTTTGAATGAACGAGTCATTTCGAAAACCATGTCACCAAACATTAAAGCAGAGTCATATATCGAGATTTTTGCTTCTGTTTCTGGTACTAACTCCCCATTTAAATATACAACTCGCCCTGAATTTGCCAATTCCTAAACTCCAATTCCTTGGTTTAATGTAATCTCATCATGCCACTTAATGATTTCCATAATACCAAAATTGGGATTCTTAGGATAGAGATTATCGTAGAGCGTAGACATATATTTATACTGCTCCAGTGTGTTCACATCCAGGATTATGTCAGGACGTGCAAATTCTATTGGGCACTGAATCGTCGAAACTGGGCACCAATTTTCATCTACAACTCTTTGTGTTGCATAGTCAAAGAAGTTCAAGTGCACATGTTCCCTTTTTTTCGGATCTACTTCCTTCTCCCAAGCGTCCTCAAGTAAATCAAAATCGAATATTTCTGCACCAATACCATCCGGATAGCCTGAGTTAAAAATCTGTGCGAGGTTCGAAGAAAAGCCAGGCCGGTTTAAATCGAAATGGTGTTGAATAATTCGGTCAATTTCCGATCCTTGTGGTGTGGGGTTATCAGCAGGAATACGAACGACGTATGTTGCTCCGACACTTAATGCTGCTTGATAATAACGGTCCAAGACATCATCTTCGGATCCTAAAAAAACCCCAACTTGATAATGCTTAGCCAAATCCTGTAAGACTTTATTCTCTTGTGTTTCAGGTATTGCAAGAATAATCTCGTCCAAAAGCTTTGCTGATTTTATCCTCTCTAGCAGGCGCCCTACCAATGGTTCCCCTGCGAGATTCATCAAAGATTTCCCCGGTAATCTTGTTGAACCCATTCGCGCTTGAATAATCCCAGCTACTTTTACTGACATACAAATTTAGGAATCTTTCGAGATTCTTAGTTTCGATCTTGCGCCTTTTTCTGCCTCGGTTAATATCTTCTTACCTGTTCCTAGAATTCCAGGAATTGCTCTCACGCTCTCGGCAAAATTACCAAGCGCGTGCGTTTCAATTGATGCAGATTGATCAGAGCCATACATTGCGCGATCCAATGTGATGTGACGCTCAAGGGAGGTTGCTCCAAGTGCAACTGCGGCCGTACAGACTTTAATTAGTGACGATTCGTGTCCTGAGTATCCAACATTGCACGAATACCTCTCCTTGAGCATCGGAATGCATAGCAGATTCGCATCTTCTTCTTTCATGGGATAGGTACTATTACAATGCATCAACTCAAAGGGGCAGTTTGCATCTCTGAAAATCTCTACAACTGTGTCGATTTCTTCAAGGGTGGACATTCCAGTCGAAATAAATGTCTTCTTGCCTTCAGAAGCAATTAACTTCAAGAGTGGGATGTGTCCCAACATTGGAGAGGCTACTTTATTAAATGTGCAGTTAAATTGCTGCAAGAAAATTTGTGCATCCATATCCCACGCTGAAGCTGCCCACTGGATGCCCATTTTCTTACAATATGCATCAATTTCTCGATAGTCCTCGGCCGAAAACTCCAGTCCTTCTTTTTGATGACGTTGCGTGGTTCCCCATGGGCTCTCACGTGGCGTATCAAGGAACTCAGCAGTGTAAACAATATCAATCGTCCTTTTCTGGAACTTTACTGCGTCAAAACCTGCATCGACGGCCGCATCTATGAGCTGTTTTGCAACTGAAAGATCGCCATTGTGATTAATGCCGATTTCAGCGATTAGAAATAAACTCATGTATCTCTCCTGGTGTCATGTGCGGAAAACCTAAGACCAACTCTATACCTTCACGTACAAAACCTTGCCCTCCTACGGAATCCAATACAAAAGTGGCCTTTTTCTTTAGTTCCGGATGCGCATCCGACGGGCAAATCGAAAGTCTTGTGTATGACATGACCTCTAAATCATTTAGGTCGTTGCCAAAATAGAGAACGCCTTGTTCGGGTGATTCCATCCCTGGGCGATTAGTCTCTAGCCAGTCTTGCAAAAATGCCCGTTTATCTCCTTCGCCCGCATGGCAATCAATCCCCATTTTCTGGCAGCGATTTCCTACAACTTGATTAGTCTCTGTTGAAAGTACAAAGAAGTCAAAAAGTCCACTTTTATATGTTTTGGCTATCTTTAGAAGATTAATCCCGTAGCTATCAGCTCGAGAGCAACGAACTGTTTCATTCCCTTGGCTATCTACATAAACATAATTATCAGTAAAGACCCCATCAAAATCGAAAACTATCGTATGAATTGAATTGAAAGGAAAGGCCTCTTTATTCAAAACCCATGTCCATTTCAGCAAACTCACAAAAAGTATGACCGAGAAGAAGATGAATCTCTTGGATGCGAGCGGTTTCCGTTGAATCAATGACGATTGAATGATCAGCTAAAGCCATTGCCTGCCCGCCACCTTTCCCCAAAAGTGCGATAGTGGTGACGCCAACTTCTTTGGCTTTTTTTAAGGCCCTAAGGATGTTTTCGCTCTTTCCTGATGTAGATAAAACAACCAAGACATCGCCCTTTTTTGCTAAGCCTTCTAGTTGCCGCGCGAAAATCTCGTCATATCCAAAATCGTTTGCGATACATGTAAGTGCTGAAGTATCTGCATTTAAAGAGACCGACGGTAGCGGACGGCGATTATTCTTAAACCTACCGATCAACTCAACGGCTAGGTGGGAACTCTCAGCAGCACTACCGCCATTTCCACACCAAAAAATCGTTTTCCCGTTCTTGAGGGCCCCGGCGAAAACCTTTGCACTAACGGCAAAACTCTCTCCGTGTTTCTCTTGCACCTGTGTGAGAAGGGATTCCAGAGTTTCTATTTTCTTCTCTAGCATTTCAATTGAATTCATAGGCTAATGATAGCCTTTCGTCTCGCATTAACTATACTCTCATCACAAAACGATAGCTATTTATAAACAAATACTCTTGAAATGATTAATATATGTTATGTCTATATTCGATTGAGGATTGAAGGGTGCTTAGGATGTGGGTTGAATTCCGGCGAAAACACCTACGACTCATTTATGTCCCTATTATAAACTTCCTTCGGTATCCTCTTCCTTCATTCCGTACACGTAGGTACATTAAAAAAATGGTCAAGAGTTTTATTCAGGAATTAAAGATATCTAAAGCTTCGCGTATTCGCATAATCTATAATTTTGCAGATTCGCCTCACACCTTCGGTGATTTCATGGTTGTTGTCATGCTCTGCCGATTTCTTGCACTTTCTGGGTTCCAAGTAGTACTAACGATTGTAGATTCCGGCCGGCGGGCGGATTGGAAGGAACTTAGTGAGGTCGCTCAAAAAAAACGCATAGTTGAGTTATTGGATCTAGCGAAATATTTGCTTCCACAAGAAGCAGAAGTTGAGCTGACTAATCAATACCGGTCAGACCCGCTAGATATTAGCCTTGATTCGAAATATTTTTATGCCTCCGCCCCATATTTCTTAGATCTCCTCATTAGTAAATATGAATGGGTTATCCCGGATGATTTTCTCTT
>Ga0209596_1001164_pt1 | contig 23053 bp, 13 predicted proteins | sample M_130807_MF_Meta_FD_187314 | JGI IMG/M metagenome (GOLD analysis project Ga0209596, IMG submission 187314) | Freshwater microbial communities from Lake Montjoie, Canada to study carbon cycling - M_130807_MF_MetaG (SPAdes) (version 2) | ecosystem: Environmental > Aquatic > Freshwater > Lake...
CCACCTTGACTTCTTTGACTTCCCACGGCTCTTGGAGCCCAAGGATCACCCGGTAAAATTCGCGTTCGTTCATCCTTCCACTCTCTCAAACCCTCGATCCGTTTCCCACTCGATTCCCGGAAGACCCTTCTTGTTGAGTTCGTCGGCAACCGCCTCGACCTTGGCTCGCTCCCGATCGAGTATCGCCTGCACTTCCTCGATTTTCGAATTGTCATAATCATCTTTCACCTTAACGCGACCGCCCAGTCCGTCGCCGACGATCCATGCCATCTGCAGGTAAACCCGATAGTTGGGATTGCCTTTTAATCCAGCTTCGATCGCCTTGGGGTCCACAATCTGAGAGAGTTTATCACTGCTCCAGCCGGGCCGACCCCAGCTATGCACGTCGATTTCGCCTTTCGAGTAGAGCTCGGCTATATCTTTGCGTGGGGGATCACCCCAGTGAATCGAGTACCCCTTGATGGCCGCCGCATTGGCGATGCGGGCCGCGTAGTCCGGCATGAAGCGATGCCAGCTATCGCCGCCATAGAGGATACGCAGCCCCTTCGGCGGCGCGGGAGCCTTGGCCTCCGGCGATGGCTTCGGCTCCTCGGCAATGGCGCCAGTCGCCCAAGCAAAGAACCCGCAGACACTCAGAATCCCTGTGATGACTTGTGATCGAAACATGATAAGGCTTCGTTTTCTTTGAAAAGAGTTACTTGGTGTTGGCGATTCCCGCATACGGATACTTCGAAACCGTCTCCCAGGCGATCTGGCGCAAGATCTCCTGCTGCGCGTACGCATCCTTCTTTGCCTGATCGGCGCCCTCGGGTAGCGGCGCAGGGGCTGGCGGCGGAATCCGATAGATCGCGGAAAAATGGCAATCTGCCTGCAACGAGATACCCAAGCCCCCGAGATGCGGCATGGCGTCTCCTCCGAAGACTTCCGATTGGCGTTTCACGCCGGGGAATTTGCCAGCGACGATCAGGGCACGTAGTTTCACAATGGCGTCGCCGACCGGCACGATGAAGACTATACGCTTCCCATGAGTCTTGTTGAGGCCATCAACGAAACCCTCCAGACTCTTGCGTGCCTCATCGGTGGCCGCTTGCAGTTCGTCGATCTTCGTGTTGTCGTAATCTTTGTTCTCCATCCACTTGCCGGCGCTCGGATTGCCGGCCTTACCGTCGCCGACGAGCCAGGCCGCCTGATAGTAGAAGCGAAAGTTCGGATTGTGCTTCAGCCCCAGTTCCGTGGTCACGGCGGCGATACGATTGCGTTCTTCGCTGCCCCACCAGTGCATGCCGAACGTCACGACATCGATTTCGCCCTTCTCCAGCCGCTGCTTGGCTTCCTTGCTGAAGTCGATCTGGCCTTGGATCCCCGCTTCTTTGGCAAGTGCAGCCACGAAGTCGTTTCGCACGCTCCAACTGTTGCCTTGGATAGAGATGCGCACCCCGGCAGGCGGCTGGGCGACTTTGCCGTCTGGATTTGGCGTTTTTCCGGCTGTCGCCGCCGGCTCCGCGCTGATCACTGCGGAGACCAGTGTTGCAAGCAACAGCGCAATAACGGATGACTTTTGTTTTAGGTTCATATCCTTGTAGGTGACTTATTTCTCATGTTTGACCGCTGGTAAAGTGGCAATTATCGGGCGGATGACTGCTGGATGAAATTGCTTTCGCGCCTGCCGCACCGGAAACGGCCAGACCTCGGACGGGTGTCGGGGAGTGTGGAGGTATCGGATGAGGGTTGGCAATGCATGGCAGCATCGAAACAGCCGCAGCGGCAGACGCCAAGGACAAAGCTGCTGCCGGTATAGACTTCACCGGACAGCCCGGATTCCTCATTTAACAGCCAAAATTACCCTTCGATTTCCACACCGAAGGTGGAGGGTTTGGCGCTCGTTTCCCGTTCACGAACAGCCTTCCAATTCCAACACGCGAAACGCCCCCCGGCTCGGGGCGAGCGGGCGCTTGCGGTCAGCTCGTTTCATGAAAAGTCTGAAAAAATCCGAGCACATCAGACGAATTTGAAAGCTTTTCGTTCAGGATAAAATGGGACGGATCACCTGGCCGTGCACGTCGCTGAGCCGGAAATCGCGGCCGCCAAAACGGTAGGTGACCTTCTCGTGATCCAGACCGAGCAGATGCTGTACTGTCGCCCACAGGTCATGGACGGTGCAGACATCCTGCACCGCATGATAGCCGAGTTCGTCCGTGGCCCCGAAGGCTATGCCGCCCTTGATCCCGCCGCCCGCCAGCCAGACGCTGAACCCGAACGGATTGTGGTCGCGTCCGTCGCTCGACTGCGCGAACGGGGTGCGGCCAAATTCTCCGGCCCAGACGATGAGCGTTTCGTCAAACAGCCCCCGCGCCTTCAGGTCTTTGATCAATCCGGCGATGGGCTGATCGACCTGGAAGGCCATCTCGGAGTGGCCCGCTTTCAATACGCCATGTTGATCCCACGGATTGCCGATCTGGCCGAGATCGGCGGGACGTGGCAGACAGGTGAGCTCGATAAAGCGCACGCCGCGCTCGACGAGCCGGCGCGCGAGCAGACATTGCCGGGCGTACTCGGCCTTCTCGCGCACCGGCGAGTCCAGGCCGTACAGTTTTTTCGTGGCGTCGCTCTCGCCGCGCAGATCGACCAGGTCCGGGACAGCCGACTGCATCCGGTAGGCCAGTTCGTAATTCCGGATCGCGGATTCGACCTGGTCGTCGCCCTGCAGCCGCGCGAGATGACGCTGGTCGAGACGCCCGATGAACCCGAGCCGTTTGCGTTGCAGTCCGTCGGCTTCGCGCGGCGTGATGTTGGCGAGCGGCTCCTTCTGCGTGGGGTCGAGGAGCGAGGCCTGATGGACGGCGGGAAGAAAGCCGTTGCCGTAAATGTTCACCCCGCCCAGGGGCACTCCGCCGCTCGCCAGCACCACGTAGCCGGGCAGATTCTGACTCTCGCTGCCCAAGCCGTAGGTCATCCACGCGCCCGCGCTTGGAAATCCGGCCAGCGAAAATCCAGTGTGGATGAAAAAATTTCCCTGCGCGTGTTCATTCGCCACGCTGGTCATCGAGCGGATGACGGCCAAGTCGTCCGCGCACGCGCCGATGTGCGGGAACAGATCGCTGACCGGCAGCCCGGACTGGCCGCGATTCCGGAATTCCCATGGGCTGGCCATGATGTTGCCGTTCTGGTTGAACATGGTGGGCCGCACCGGCACAGGCATCGGTTTGCCGTGATCCCGTTTCAAGCGCGGCTTCGGATCGAAGGTGTCCACGTGCGACACACCGCCGGACATGAAGCAGAAGATGACGCTCCTGACCTTCGGCGGAAAATGCGGCGCGCGGGGTGCGAAGGGACTGGGCTTCGCCGGTCCAGCCGCCGCCGCCAGCGCCTTTGATCCCGCCATCAGGCCGGACAAGGCCACCAGGCCGAAACCGGTCGAGCACTTAGCGAGCATGTCGCGCCGGGAAATGTTCCCCGGGCCGCGCGCGTTGAATCGTGATCGGTCAATCGACATAGATGAATTCCTTCAGGCAGAAAACCGACTGCGCAAAATCCTGCCACACGCGCGCACTCTTCACCAGTTCGCCGGACGGCACGGCATGTTCGGCGGCGAGTTCGCCGAGAAATTCCAAGGCTGCGGCCAGGTCCTCCGCCGTGGCCGCGCGGCCGAGCGCTTTCCCAAACATGTCCCGCACGCGCTCGTCGCGGGTGCGGCCTTCGGCCAACAGCGCCCTAGCCCACTTGGCGGACTGGTCGATGACGAACGGATCATTGAGCAGGGTGAGCGATTGCGCGGGCACGTTGGTGGCGTCGCGTTTGCCGCGCGTGCTGGCGGGTTTGGGAGCGTCGAAAGCTTCGAGCAACGGATTGGCGGCGTTGCGCCGGATGCGCTGGTAAATGCTGCGGCGGCGGTCGCCGTCGAGCGGACCAACCGGCCCGCCGCCTTCCGTCTTGCCGATGTAATAGACGTTCACCCCCGGCCCGGACATTTTCAGATCGAGCTGGCCCGAGACGGCGAGCACCGCGTCGCGAATCGCCTCTGCTTCCAGTCGGCGCACGCGCGCGTGCGAGAGCAGCTCGTTGCCGGGATCGATCCGGCGCGCGTCGGCGGAAGCCAGCGCGGATTGCTGAAATGCTTTTGAAGTCACGAGGAACCGGATCGTTTCCTTCATCGACCAGCCGTGCTCGAGGAAACGGGTCGTGAGGTAATCCAGCAGCTCGGGATGCGTCGGCTTTTCGCCCAGCCGGCCGAAATTATCCACCGTGCCGACCAGCCCGCGACCGAACAAGTGATGCCAGATACGGTTGACCATCACCCGTGCCGTCAGAGGATTGGCGGGGTTCGCCACCTCACCGGCCAGCTCCAGTCTTCCGCTCTGTAAAGTCGAAAACGGCCGGCTGTCGAACATTTCCAGAAACCGGCGCGGGACCGGTTCTCCGGGCTGGGTGATCTGGCCGCGCACGAAGAGCGGTTGATCGAAGGCCGCGGCTTCATGCACACCCGGCGCGCGACGCGGCACGGGAATCTCCGCTTCGAGCTTGCGATAGGTGGCGACGGGTTCCTTCAGTTGCGGCAGACGCGTCAATGTTGTGGGCAACAGATCCCGACGGACGAAGTAATCCAGAAACGCCCCCTCCTCCTCGCCCAGGTGTCCCTCGCGCCAGTGGGAAACGGCATCCGTCAGCAGCCGTCCGTAGAGCCGGGCCAGATCCGCCGCCGTGTCCGGCGTCGCACCCGCCAGCAACCACGCCGCCGGCACAAGCAGTTCCCTCGGCTGCTTCGAGCCGTTGTGAAACACCACCTCGGCCGCGCCGAAACTGGCGCGACCTGCCTCGCTGCCGCCCGCCGTGGGAGAATCCTCGGCCGTGGCAAATTCCAGATACGCATTCGCACCCTTCCGATAGGCGGTGTCCAGACGGAACCATTTCATTTCCCCAGCGCTCAAGCCCTGCGCCGGATAAATTCCTCCGTCACCGATGGCGTAGTTCTCCACGACCAGCCGAAACTGGCTGTGATCCCCGAGCGCGCGCACGCTGATGCTGTCGGTCTCGACCTTGAAGCGGGGCGAGGTGAACACGCCGGTTTGTTTCCGGGTCAGCGCGTGCGTGAACACGCCCGCCGGATAAAGTCCGCTCAACACGCGATCGCCTTTGATCTCGGGGCTGAACTCACCGGCCGTGGCCGCCGCGCCCGCGCCCGCCATGAACCACCGGCCCGCGTCGTCGCCGGCCAGGTTCCAGCCGCGCGTGAAGTTGGTGCGGTTGAAATCGCGGCGGCCAGCCAGCTCGATCTTCCAGTAATCCGCAAGCTGACGCCAGCCTTCCTGAAAAGCCTCGCCTTTCAGTCCCGACAATTTCACCCAGGGATGCAGCGGGCTGGTGTTGTTCTTCGCGGCGTCAGTCAGCGCGGCTTTCCAAGCCTCTGCCGCCGATGCCTGAGCGGACAGCTTCGACTGTGTGGCTTGGTGCTGCTCGATGTCCTGCCGCAGCGCCGCCACCTTCTCCCGCTCGGCCGGAGTCAGAGCTTTGGCGAGCGCGTCGGCATCGATCGCGTTCACACCGGCGTGAAAGGAGGCCGCCACTTCCTCCGCCGTGAGCGCGCGCGCATAAAGGCGGGCCTCCTCGATCTCACCGGCCAGCGCGGTGACGGCCGCCGCCAGATGCCGTTTGCCCAGCACCACCCGCGCGGTACCGGCGGCGAACGTTTGCAGCGCGGCTTGCTGATAAGTTTTTCCGTAACGTGCGCCGTTGCGAAACAGCGTGATGGAATTGTCCGCGCCATAAACAATCGCAAGATGGATCAGCTCTCCGGGCTTCCCGGTCTCCGCAGGGCCACCCACATCCCGGGTGCGTCTAAAGTTATCGCTGCCCGCGATCCAATGCCGCGCCTCGCGTTCGCCAAACACTATCGAGTCGAAGACTTCGCTGTCCGGAGTCTGCACGGCCAGCACGCCGCCGCCCTTCTGCTCCAGTCCGGCCAGGGCCACCCAGGCCTCCAAAGTTTTTTCGCGAAGCTCGGCCGGCAATGCTTCGGTCACGACGTACGCATCCGTTCCGTTCAGGATCAGGCGTCCGCCGCGCACCACCGCGCCGCCCTCGGCCCGGCCGTGCATTTTGCCCATCGCATCGCGCAGGTCGCCCTCGAAACTCCATCGGGCCAGCGGTGCCGGCAACTGCGGGGCAATCTCCACGCCCCGCTGCTTCGCCAGCTCCGCCCGCGCCCGCGCTTCCACGTCCGCCATCGCCTGCGTCAACCGGCGAATCTCGGACTCCAGCCGCTCCTTCTCCGCGTTGCGCCCGGCCTGCTCCTGAAGTTCCGTCAGCAGCCCGCCCGCCGCGCCGCGCCAACCTTCCGCCAGACCGTCGCGGATTTTTTTCTTCAACGCCGCGAGTTCCGCGCGGTTCGTCTGCACCAGAGCCGGCGCATCCACCACCACCTGGCCCGGACGACTGCTGGCGAAGACGCCGTAGAGCGCATAAAAATCCTTCTGGCTGATCGGATCAAACTTGTGATCGTGACAGCGCGCGCAGGAAACGGTCAGACCCAGAAACGCCTTGGAGAAAACGTCGATCTGATTGTCCACGACCTTCACCTGGTCATCCAGCGCGTCCACCGGCAGGTAGCCCAGCTCGACCATCCGCAGTTGCGCCGTGCCGAGAATGGATTCGTTCAGTCCGTCCGCCGGATTGAGACGCGGCTTCGCCAGCAGATCACCGGCGAGGTGTTCACGCACGAACTGGTCGTAAGGCAGGTCGCTGTTGAAGGCGCGGATCAGATAATCCCGGTAACGCCAGGCCATGGGCAGTTCCGGATCACCCTGGCTACCGTGCGATTCGCAGTAGCGCACAAGGTCCATCCAGTGCCGCGCCCAGCGTTCGCCAAAACGCGGCGAGGCCAGCAGACGGTCCACCACTTTCTCGTAGGCCTCGGGCGAAGGATCGTCGAGATACTCGCGCTGCTCCGCCGGCGTCGGCGGCAATCCCGTGAGCGCGAAGGTGACGCGACGCAGCAACGATTCCCTCGCCGCAGGAGCCGAGGGTTGCAAGCCGCGCTCCTCCATCTTCGCCAGCAGAAAACGATCGACGGGATGCTCTGACCATGCGGGCTTCTTCACGTTGGGCACTGAAACTTTTTGCACCGGCTTGAAACTCCACCATTCCTTGCGCGCCTGGAGTGTGGCGTCCCAGGCCACGGTGTTCGTCGCGTTGGTCGTCGGCGGCTGATCGCGCGGATCGGCTGCGCCCTGATTCACCCACGTCACAAAATCCGCGATGACGGAATCCGCCAGCTTGGGGCGGTCCTTCGGCATCTTGGAATCCGGATCCTCGTGCCGGATGCTCTGGATGAGCAGGCTCTTCTTCGTGTCGCCGGGCACGAGCGCCGGCCCGGAATCGCCGCCTTTGCGGAGGCCGTCCCGAAAATCCACGCGCAGTCCGCCCTTTTGTTTCTTCACCCCGTGACATTCATAACACTCGTTGACGAGCACCGGTCGGATGCGTGTCTCAAAAAACCCGGCGTCCGCAGCAGTGACCGGATGACCCGTAACCACAAGTGCGCCAAAGACCGCCAGCAATGCTGGCAATTCCGGAGGAAAGTTCATCGTCGGGATAGCAGTGTAATCACCAATGGGAAAATCATTCTCCTACATGAAGCTTGGGCGAGATAGCAAGAATTTGCTTTCGCACCCGCCGCACCGGGGACGGTCAGAGCGCAGACGGGCGTCGGGGAGTGAGGCGGTATATCATCGCCGGTCAAGGATTGGGCAGCGTCGCGACATACGCCTCGGCGGTGAGCGGGATGGGCATGCCGATGCCGCCGCCGATGACGATGAGTTGCCGGCCGACGATATGCGCGGACGGGGCCATGACGCGGAGCGGATTTGTCGCGAGGACGCGCCAAGCGTCGGATTTGGGATTGTATTCCAGAATGTCGTTCACGTTCATCCGCGGCGGCCGGGTGCTGTTGCACCGGCCGGCGACGATGAGGATCCTGCCCTCATGAACGATGGTGCTGCCTTCAAAATGACTGCGGCCATCGGGCAGGCTGGCAATCGCCGTCCAGCGCCTGGTGGCCGGGTCGTAGCGCTCGCAGAATGGCTGATCCTGCTGCTTCTTGTCGTGGCCGTTCGCGCCGCCAAGGGCGTAGATTTTCCCATCGAGCACTGCCGCGGCGAGATGCCCGCGTGGATTGGGCATGTCGGCTTCGCGGGTCCACGTTCCGTCGCCCTTGATGGACAGACTCCAGTGATCGGCGCAGACAGTGTCGCGGTCGGCTTTGTAACCCCCGAAATAATGCAGCCGTCCTTCAACGATCGCCAGTCCGCCGCCGGCACGTGGCTCGGGCAGCGGCGGCCCGGGTGTCCATGTGTCCGCCTTCGGGTCGTATTTCCACACTTCGTTGAGGGCCGGACCGGGGTGTTTGCCCTGGAAACCGCCTGCCAGCCACACGATGTGGCCATCCACGGCCGGGTTGGCGTGGGTCGGCCGCGTAGGCATGTCCTTCTTGCGGGACCAGGTGTCGGTGGCCGGGTCATAGACATCGATCTGGCTGGAAGTCTGGAGTCCGGCGATGAACCCGCCTAACAGATACAGCCTGCCGTCAATGAGCGCCGTGGCCGCTTCGGTCCGCGCGAACGGCGACGGCGTGACCTTCTTCCACTCCAAAGACGGCCAAGCCGGTGCTTGGGGCTCGTCGGCACGCGCCGAAGAACTGCCGAGCGAGACTGCGGCGAGTAAAGACAGGATTCGTTTCATGGGTCTTTGGCTTTTCAGATCCAATCGGGGCTGCGCGGCCCTGCCCGGTCAATGGTTGAAGCGGAATTCCGGGTTATTGACGAGCGCCCAAATCACCTGCCGGAGCCCTTCGTCGGGCCGGTCCTTGCGCTGTTCAAGATACTCGCCGAATAACTGGTGCTCCTCGGATGTTGCCGGCCGTGAGAGCACAGTCCAGGTGGCTTCGTCGATTTGCTGGCGTGTGTCCGGCAGTTTGCGCAAAATGGGGATCAGTTTGCCACCCATTGTCTTGAGGATCCCCTCGTCATTGCTCAGTTTGAGCGGCTCATCGATGGCGACCTGGAAATCGTCGAACGGCTGTTCAATGAAAGGGAAATTGCCGCCCCCCTGCTCAACATCCGCGAGCTTCTTTTGCCGAACCTCGACCGGGTCGTCCGGCTTGAAGACATCGGGTTGATTCGCGAAGTGGTAGGACATACCCCACTGCGCCGGAGTGAGCGGGCGGGTTGGTGCCACCGCGAAGAGTTCCTTCGCGGGCGGCTTGCCTTTCCATTCGCTGCTCCGGGCGTAGGCCCGGCTGCTCACGAGGCCCGTGATCAGTCGCTTGAGATCATACTTATGGGCAATGAAATCCCGCGCCAGCCAGTCCAGTAACTCGGGATGGCTGGCCGGGTTCTCTGCGTGCATTTGATCCACACGCATCACCAAGCCGTGGCCATAGAATCGAAACCAAAGGCGATTGACGATCGACCGTGCAAACATCCCGCGATTGGTTTCATCGAGTGCGATCTCGGCCAGGCGTTTGCGGGCGCTCTGTTTCGGTGCAGGCGGCACCGGTGGCGCGGGGATTGTCTTCAGCTCGACTTCAATCTGATCCCGCCCGGCGACCCCTTCCTCGCGCGATTTCTTTTCCGCATCAGTCAACACCCCCTGCCGCTCGTCGTCGGTCACTTTCCTGGTTGCCGATTCGCCTGCCGGCCATTGCTTCTTCACGCGCTCCGTCGCGGCCTTGTCCAGATCGGCGAGTCGCTTCTCGAACCCCATGCGACGATCCTGCAACTCCTTGGTTTTCCGATCCTGCAACTCCTTGGTTTTCGCGTAATCCTTGGTTTTCTCCTGAATAAGCCTGGTTTCCTCCGCGATGGCCGCAACGAGTTCCTTCTCGGGCAGATCATCCCTCTCAACCTTGGTCCCCGACAGGAACATCATTGAGACTTTTCGCGTTTCGCCCGATTTGGCCTTGAAGTCGGCCACCTTGACATGTTGGCGTTCGAGAAGCTTCCCTTGAAATTCGTAGCTATAGCCGAAGAACGCCTTCATGCCGAAGAAATAGTCCTGGGTCAGACCTTTGATTTCCGGATGGTGGTGGCACTGGGCGCAGGTGATATTCAGACCGAAGAAGACGCTGCTGACATCGCGTGTCAGGCCATCGGCATCTTTCAACCGTCTGAGCACGAAATCGTCTGCTTTGGCTGTGACTGGTTTGCCCGGGTCGGCATTGACCGGCGTGTCGGATCGGGCTGGTTCCGGGGCACCGAGCAGGTCGCGGAAGATGGCATCCCACTGACGATTCTCCTGGAACGCATCGAGAAGGTAGGGCTGGAGACTCGTCGCATCCGTGTTTCGATTGCGGAGCAGGACATCGAACTCGCTGGCGTTGTGACGGGCGAAGGCTGGAGTCGATACGAGGTACTCGATTAGCTTGCTTAGGTCCAACGGCTGGCTGGCGAGTTGTCGCGCCTCCACTGCGGCTGGGATCCGTCCGATGAGGTCGAGATACAGCCGCCGAACCAAGGCGGTGTCGGCTGCGGGCGGCGCAGGCGTGACCTTCACCTGTTGTAACTTGGCATCCACATAGTGGTCAATCACTTCGCCAATCGGACGGTCGGGCGGCAGCAGCGACTGAGCCTGCATGGTAGGTGGAAACGGCAGGAACAGGCTGGCAGCCATCGAGAGGAAGACGGTTTTCATGGAGGAGGATCCCGGAATCTCAGCAGGTGGGTTCGTCAGGCGGGGAATTCCCATTTGAACGCTTTGCCGCTGCCGACCGTGTAGAACGCGTCCGCAGCCTCGTTAACAGCCAGGCCGCACGTGGGGATCGTGGCGGGGGTCTCTTTGAGCACACGCGGTTTGGCGGGGTCCAGGAAGCACAGCGGACCGTTGGCGAAGGGAGCAACCAGAATCCAGGCCGATTCCGGATGCCAGTAGATGGATTCAAACTGGCCACCCGCCTTTTGCTCGTAGGACTTCTGGCCGGTCTGCCAGTCGAAGATCTGCACCAGTCCGGGGCCGGAGATGACGAACAGCTCGCCGGCGCGTTCTTTCCCGGCTAGGGCCAGTGATTTGCCGTCGGGCGAAAACGCCATGCAGCAGATCCGCGAAGCCGAGAGATAGCCTCCCTGCGAAATCCCGAGGTAACTGGGGGCCTCGAACCGCGCGGCCTCCCGACCGGTTTCAGTTTCCCAGACGACCACCTGGGCCGCGTCGTCCGCGGCGGCAAAGTGCCGGCCATCGGGTGAGATCGCACAGGAGAAGATTTTGTTGGGGTTGTCGTATTTGGGCACCGTCGCCTCGAAGCCGGTAAGCTTGCGGATGATTTTGCCCGACAGCGCGTCCCACAACTTGCAGGTCATGTCGTCGGAGATGGTCGCGATCAGGGTTTGGGCACGGTTCACCGCCAGTCGCCGAATCCACCGGTCGTGAGCGTCCACCGTGCGGACCACGCGGCGATTCGCGAGATCCCACCAGATCAGCTTGCGGTCCCAACCCGCCGACACCAGCGTGTTGCCGATCAGACCGAGACCGCTGACGTAGCTTTTATGCCCTTCGAGAGCGGCCGCCGCGGTGGGCTTTTCCTCGGCGAAGTCGATGGCGTAAATCTTGGCGTCGGAATGGCCGAGCCACAGGCGTTCGCTGTTCGGCTCGCGAACGACGGACAGAAAATCGCCGGGCAGCGCCACGGTCTTGCTGATCTTGACCTTGTCTAGGTTGGGAGGCGGCATGTCATTCTCCTTAGCGGGTGATTCGTGGCCTGAATCAGGCCAGCACGGAACGGACCGGTTCCGTGTTGTAGGGCGTCAGCCGGATCGGTCGGCCATCCAGCGACATGTATTCCTTTTGGTGGTCGATCCCCAAAGCTTGGAAGATGGTCGCAAAGAACTCCGCCGCCGTCACGCGATCGGTGGCGACCGCGGTGCCGTCCTCGTTGGTGCTGCCGTGGATCACACCGGGCTTGATGCCGCAACCCGTCAGCGTCACGCTCCAGCAGGCCCCCCAGTGATCGCGGCCGCGCTGGGCGTTGATTTGCGGCGTCCTCCCCATTTCGGCGAAGGTCACGACGAGGGTGTCCCGCAACAGATCGCGTTGCTCCAGATCTTCGAGCAGGGCCGACATCACGCGGTCGAGCGTGGGAACCTTCGACGCGTGGATCTCGAAATTCTCGCCGTGCGCATCCCACCACCCGTCCGTCACCCGGACGAACGGCACGCCGGACTCGACGAGTCTGCGGGCCACCAGAGCCTGCTGACCGAAGAGCGAATGGCCGTAGCGTTCGCGAATCTCCTGCGGCTCCTTGGAGATGTCGAACAGTCCGGCGTTGTCCATGATGCCGCGGACCTGATGGTAGGAGCCGCCGTGGCTGGCAACCGATTCGTTGGTGCTGCGATTCGCCTGAAATCGACCGGCCAACTGCTCGCGGAGCGCCTCGCGGGCACGATGGTCGGCGTCGCTCAGCAAGGCGGGCCGCAGGATGCCGTCCGGGGAGAGTTTGCTGGAGATGTTGATCGGCTCGTAACGCCCCCCCAGAAAGAGGGCGAAATCGAGCTGCTTATCGCCGCCACTGAACGGCCAGGTGGCATCCCACAACGAAACGTGGTCGGGCAAGGCGCTGCCAGGCTGCGACAACTCGCGGGCCAACAGACATCCCAGCGACGGGGTGCGCAGGTTGCCCGTGTCCTTCCGGTCGCCGCTCATCAGCGCGTTGACGGTCGGCCCCGTGTGGCCCGTGTTGGGGCTGCTGAAGGAGCGAATGACGGCCGTCTTGTGAATGCGTGCCGCCATTTTCGGCATCAGCTCGCTCATGCGGTAACCCGGCACCGACGTTTCAATCGCCTGAAACGGGCCGCCCGTCTTGCGACCTGGCTTGGGATCCCAGCTCTCGAACTGGCTCAGGCCACCGGCCATCCACAGCAGGATGACACGCTTGTGGCGGCGCTTCACTTCGCCCGCCACGAGGGCACCGCCAAGAGCGTCGAGGCCGGCCATCCCGCTGAGAAGGCCGCCGACACCGCCGAGGAAGGCGCGGCGGTTAAGGGCATGCGCGGGGGGGCCGCAGATTGTCGGAGTTTGCATGGTCATGGGCTGGTTTGGAGGGAGCGGGGGCTGGGAATGCGAGCGGTGGGTTTCGTCGGGGCGGGCGGGAGCAGGAGGAACGTGACTGCCGATCCAATCGCTTTGCGAAGTTTTGCTTGGCAGTTTTTTTCTGGCGCGGAAAATACGGATTTCTATTCAGGGTGGAGCCCGGTGAATCAATCCTCCGGGTGGCATTGCATTAGATGGAATTCGCTTTCGCGCCCGCCGCACCGGAAACGGTCAGAGCGGGGATCGGCGCCCGTGGGGAGAGAGGGGGTATGTTAGAACGATCGTGATGGGAGTGGATCGCTACACCAGCAACTCTGTCAATGGACCGGAGAGATCGAGGCCCTTTAGGTCGTCCTGCGGAATGCCAAATTTCTCGCGGCGGTCGCCTGCGGCATGGAGCAGCGAGAGAAATAGGTTTGCTGTCGTGCGGTGACCGGTTTTCCCGAATCCCGGATATTCCAGCAGCCGGCCGCCCGCCTTCAATCGGCCGCCCAGGTTGCCGACGAGAACGACCGGCCAGCGCTTGCCAGTCCCGTGATGCGTTTCCGCGGCGTCGCTAAGATACACAAGCAGCGTGTTGTCGAGCATCGTACCGTTTCCCTCCGGCAACGCGGCCAGTCGCGCTGCCAGCGAAGCGACTCGTTCGACGTGATACTTGTTCACCGCAACCCGCATCTTGTTAAACTCCGGATTCTCAGGCTGGTGGCCGATGGCGTGTCCGTCGTGGATAATCCCCAAATGCTTCCAGGTATGGTAGGCGCCATCACCTGTGCCCGCATCGATGGTTACGACATTCGTCAAACCCGATGCAAGCGACGCGATCGCCAAGTCGCAATGTGCCTCGAAACGCGCGGGGGCGCCCTTGCTTTCGAAGTTGTCAATGGCCGGCACATGAGCTTTCAGGCCGCTCTGGATCGCGGCAAACTTGTCCTGACGGGCACGCAGTTGCTCGAACGTGTTGAGGTAAACGTCCAGCTTTTCGCGGTCCATCGTTGGCAATTCGCGGCGAACACGGCTGATGTCGGTGCGAGCCCAGTCCAGCAATTTGGTCCGCGCGTCGTATTGCCTGCCCGCACTTCCTTCGGCCACGCTACCGAATAATGCTTGAAAGGCCAGCTTCGGTTGGCAGTGGAACGGCAAAGGACGCCGGGGAGTGTTCACAGAGGAATTGGAGACAAAGCACACGTCCGGATTGGGGCTCACGCCGAGGCCGACGACCGGAATCACTTTCGACAGCGCCTGCCCCAAGGCGCAATCGACGGTTTGTCCAATGGGGCCCAACTTGCGGTTGTAACATCCGAGCGTGCTGTACGAACCGCCGTGGCCCGGGTTGTCGGCGCCCGAGAGTCCTTGGATGACCGTGACGCGGTCCTTATACGGAGCCAATGGCGAGAGCGCCTCAGAAAACTCGTAGTCGCCAAGCGAAACATCTCCCATTCGATCGACCGCCGCCCGTTGGCCATCACTTCGCAGGCCCCGGGTGTCGGCCACCTGGCTGGCGACCTTCGGAACCGGCTGAATGTGGTTGGGATAAAGACCGTTGCTCTCGATGAGAAAAATAAATCGAGCCGGCGGCGTATCACCCCTCGCGTCAGCGGCAAGCGCATTCAGGAATGGCTGGAGCACGACGGCACCGGCGCCAAGGGTGATTCCCTTGAGGCAGGAGCGACGGGTGATGAGGTTCGGATTCAGGATATTCATGGGCAGGGCGGGCGTGTTCATCATTGCGGTCTAGCATTCGCCCCCGGTTTTGTTAGGGATGTTTGCAAGAATTTGCTTTCGCGCCCGCCGCACCGGAAACGGTCAGGGCGGGGATCGGCGCCGGGGAGAGCGGGGGTCTGGTCGCCCCCGGGGCTTACCGTATCAAAAGAAACCGGGACTAGGAGGTTCACCCTGGCAATCAACGTTCGCCACTTTGTGGCAACAAAATCGATGCAGTCGATGAACCATGTCCTGAAATTGCCCGGCTGACGATCAATCGCAAGACGCCCATCATCGAAACACATCGAGTCTTTGGTAATCTCGTTTCAAGTTGCAGGTTCCAAGTCGGCGAAGCTCACTTGAGTTTCGCCGGCGGGAGGATCTTTGTGTTGGTCTTGAGCGCGGCCGCGGCAGCCGGAGACGCCTTTTCCAAGCTTCCCAAAGAAACGGCCCCGACCGCCAGCGCCAGCGCCTTTGCGGCCTCGTCGGAAATCTCCTTCACTCCGTCGAGCTTGAGTTCGCCCTCGTGGCTGGCCAGGGTTTTCGCCGCGTCCGGAGACAGCGAATGCAACCCGGACAGATCGAGCTTGCCCTTGTGGGTAGCCAGCGCCTTGGCGATGTCGTCCGAGATCGTCGTCAGCTTCGCAAACTTCAAGTCGCCCGGCTGGGCCGCGTACTTCGCGGCGAGCGGTGCGGATGTGAGCGAAGTGAGAGAGGGCAGGCCGTTGAGTTTGCCCTTGTACTCAGCGAGCGCCTTGGCCACGTCGTCGGTGATCTCCGCGACCCCGTGGAGCGTGCTATGCGGCCCCTGTCCGTACCTCGATATGACAGCGACCGCCAGATCTGGCGATGTCAGCTTCTTCAGGCCATTGAAGTCGATTTGCCTGTGCGATCCCGCCGCAATTTGCTTCGCGATCGCCGCCGCGGTTTCCTCGGAAAGTTCAGGGCCAAACATCCGGATGTCGAAGATTCCGGTTCCCTTTGTCAACGATGCACCTGCGGCGGGAGAGAGAGATTTAAGGCCGAAGAGCCGGATATTGGCGAAGGTCCCCGACCAGGCCGCGGCTGCCTCATCGGAGATCGACTCCAGGCTGTACGCCGAGATGTGCCTGCGGCCCGCGATGATCGCCGCCGCGACGTCGGCCGGCAATTCCGTCAACCCGACGTAGAACTGCACGTGGCCCTTGAACTTTTCCAGGTTGACGGGAGGGCAGAGCGCCTTGGCGATATCGGGCGACAACCGGCTGACCCCGTCGATGTACACCCACTCCTGCTGCCCCAGTCGCTCCGCGAGCTTGAGCGAGGTCAGGCTCTTTAGGCTTTTCAGGCGTATATCTCCCGGATGCTTCGCCAGCGCGGCGGCGGCCTCATCCGGGAGTTCTGTAACGCCCAAGTCGAGCGGTCCTACGTGCGCCGCCAAGGCTTCCGCGGCAGCCGCGGACAGTTCCTTGACGCCCGGCAGAACGAGACCGCCCTTGAGTCCCGACAGTGCCTTGGCAACGGACGGCGGGAGGACAGCCAGTTTCGGCAACTCGAGAGGACCTTCGCGGCCGGCCAAAGCAGTCGCAGCCTCCGGCGAAAGTGTGGTCAGGGCTTCAAAGCGGAGTTCACCCGGGAATTTTGCCAGCACCACCGCGGCTTCTGCGGAAAGCTCCGTGACACCCAATCTCAACGCGTTGGGCCGCTTCAGAAGTTCCGTGGCTTGTTCGACGGTCAAGGTCTTTGCTCTCGCTGGATCGGGATTCTGGGCGCTGGTTTGAACGGGCAAAATCCCGCCGAGGAGGGCCGCCACGGATAGGGCGCTGATGAATCGGGTCGTCATGAAGTTTGGCATTTGGCTTGTTGGTTTTTCAATCAGGAGGCTGCTTTGGCTACTTCGGCAATGAGATCCCTGCGTTTTTCCGCAGCGCCGCCGCACTGGCTTCCGAAATTTTCGTCAGCCTTGGCAATGAAATCCTGCCCTTGGTCTCAGCCAGCGCTCTGGCCGCCTCGTCACTTAGTTCCTGCACCCCGTTGAGGACGAGTTCGTCTTCCCTGCCCGCCAGCGCCTTTGCCAGCGCCGCCGCCTGCGGGGCCTGGAGCGTTGTCAGGCCGGAAAGATCGATCGGTCCCTTGTGCGCGACCAGCGCACCGAGCGCGGCATCGGACACTTTCTCCAGCTTTGGCAGTCGCAAGTTGCCCTTTTGCGCCGCGAGCACTTCCGCGAGCGCGACCGAGTTCAACGACTTGAGCGCGGGAAGCGGCACCACGCCTCTATTCGATCGTATCGCGTCCTTCGCCAGTGCATCCGCGGCCTCATCCGAAATCGTTGCCAACTGATTCAAGTCGAGGAAACTCGAGTTATTCGACATCACTGTCGATGCAAACGGCACACAGTCGAGCTTCTTGAGCCCGTGGATCATGAAGCCCTGACGCTTCGAGAACATCTCCAGGGCCTCGTTGGACACGTCCGACAGGGCATACATGTGTGAATGATTGAACTGGTTGAGCGCCTTCGCGGCGCGGTCCGAGAGCATGGTCACCTTTGAACAGCGGATGGCGGCCTTGCACGATAGCGCCTCGGCTATCTCGTCCGGGATTGATTCCAGTTCATTCATATGGAAATGCGCGCCTACTGTCCGCCCGCGCTCGCCCATCGCCTTGGCCGTCCCGAGCGACAATTCCTTCAAGCCGAGGTAAAGCTCGATATTCTTCGCATCCGGGCTCATGAACAGCGCCCTGCCCACGTCGTCGGAGACCGTGGCGAGGGCATTGAGATTCATGAAATTTTGGCCGCCCAGCTTCTGGGCGAGCGGAATCGAGGTCAGGCTTGTCAATCCACCGAGATGGATGGCTCCCTTGCGGCCCGCAAGCACCGCGGCGGCGTCTGCCGAAACCTCCTTCGCGCCGTCGAGATGCAGGTCCCCTTTGTAGTCCACCAGGGCTTTCGCGACTTCGGGCGACACGGTCGGAAGACCGTTCAACGTCAGCGAACCGCCTTCATGCCGCGCAAGGGCTTGAGCCGCGTCCGCGGCAATCCCGGCCAGCTTCGGAAACGACAGGCTTTTTTTGTGGCCGGCGAGCGCCTTGGCGGACTCCGCCGACAGACTCGTGACAGCGTTGAACGTAAGTTCCGCCTCTTGCTCCGCAAGGATGGCCGCGACGGCTGGCGTGAGTTCGGTCAGCTTCTCAAATCGCAAGCTGCCGCGATTCGGCTTCAGGTTCCGGGCCTGTTCGACAGTCAGGGCCGTGAATCTCCCCGGATCGACAGTTTCTGTCGGGGTTGGAGCAAAACTGGACATAAATGTTGGAGCAAAACCGGACAGATTGTGACTGGCGGTGAGGATGTCCGATTTTGGGGCTCGGCGCTGCCCTGAGCGTAGCGAAGGGCAGCGCCGAGCCCCAAAATCGGATGCGAAATCCCTCGCCTGCACGTTCGCGCTGCTTTCCGCGGGGCGGAAGGCCGTGTCCGCTGCGCTGATGAAAAGCAACTCTGCCACCGCCTGCCATCCGCCTTCATCGCCTCCGTGCTCGCCGACTTCAATGCGGGCCGTTGCGACGTCCGCTCCGCCTCCTCACGCTTGGAAATCTGCCGCTCCCAGCTCTACGCGCTGCGGCACCGCTGGCTGACCGATCCCTCCGCTTTCAGCCCGCTGCCCAGCGGCGGCGATCACGCCGCGCCCTGGCCGCCGCAGGCTGCCGGGTTCGCCCGCGAGTTCCTTCCGCACTGCCGTCCGCTCAATTTCGCCCTGCTCGCCGATGAACTCGCACGCCGTTTTGATTTCCATCGCTCGCGCGCCGCCGTGGCCGCGTGGTGCCGCGTGCATCTTCCAGAGCTGGCCGCGCCCAAGCCCAAGCCCGGCCCAAAACCCCGCCGCCGCTGGCAGGCCGGCTCCATCGGTGAGCTCTGGCAGCACGACTCCTCGCCTCACGACTGGTGGCCGGCTCCGAGCAAGCCGATCCTCCTGCTCACCCTCGACGACCATTCGCGCAAGATCGTCGCCGGCTGCTTTGTGCCCAGCGAAACGACTTGGGCGCACTTCGCCTGCGCGCGCGCCGCCATCACCGCCCACGGCGCTCCGCGCGCCTATTACACCGACGGCCTCTCGCTCTTCGGCGCCGTCCCCCACACCGGCCCCGACGATGTGCGCTCCCAGTTCCAGCGCGCGCTCCTGGGCCTGAGCATCGCCCACCGCGTCGCGCCCGACCCGCAGGCCAAGGGCAAGATCGAGCGCCGCTTCGGCACTTTCCAAAACCGCCTCGTCTCGCTGCTCAGCGCCGCCGCCATTGCTGATTTCGAGCCGGCCAACGCCCTGCTCGCAGAACAGATCGCGTGGCACAACGCGCACCACCGCTGCCGCACCACCGGCCTCTGCCCGGACACCGCCTGGCAGTCCGCCCTCGATGAGAAACGCTCCAAGCTCCAGCCGGTCCCGCCCTCCGCGCTCTGCGACCTCCACTTCGCCATCCATCTCCAGCGCCGCTGCTCGAATGACCACTCCATCGAACTGCTCGGTCGCCGCTGGCCCGTCGCTCCCACCCGCCTCAAATCCCTCACCATCATCCTCCATCCCGAACGCCAGTTCTGGGTCATCCCTCACCCGCCCTCACCGCCTGCCTTCGCATGGCCCACCGTCCTCGCCCATTACTCCCTCTGAACCCCGGTCCGGTTTTGCTCCAACATCTTTTCCAGTTTTGCGCAGCGCCCGACACCTGCGGGCTTTTTTCTTGAACGCTGTGTGATGCACTTCCGGTTGTTTGGGATTCATGGGCTGTGGACGGCGGGAAAGCCAAAGCAGTTCCCATGACAGACCGGCCCGCGGCTTTTTCGGAATGCGCTTTCCCTCTGAAAAAATAGGCAGGCACCGGATTTTCAGCGTCCCGCAAACTCTCAGGATTGAGAGGCTTCGCATCAAATCCGACCACGGCCCGTCGGCTCGCTGGAACTCGTTCATTTCACTCGTGAGCGAGAGGAAAAGGCGCACGGCCCGGGCAAACTTTTGTCGATCCAGCGGCCATCCAGAACGCGTCCTGCTTTATCGCCGCTGAGAATTTTTTCCAAACCCATCAGCCCATGCCCGCCATCAAGCCCTTCATCGTCGCAGCATCCATCGCGTGCCTGCTCATCGTTCCCTGCGTCCACGCAGCACCTCGCCCGACATCGCCGCGCGTCGAGCCGCCGCTCCCCGAGCGCTGGCAGCCGAATGCGGACGAGAGCCGGCTCATGGGGGAATTTGAGGGCCGCGCGACAAATATCAGCCCGAAGGCGCAGCGCTTCCCGAGCACGCCCTCGGCCGAGAGCATCCCGAAAAATTTTCCCCCGTGGTGGCTCCGCGGCCAGATCCAGAGCATCGGGAAAAAGACGCAACGTGAGAACATCACGCTCGAGGATCTCTACATGCGGGCCATCCGCCATTCGACGCAGATCCGCGTCTTCGGCGATCTGCCCGTGATCCGCGAGACAGGTATCCGGGAGGCGAAGGGCGCATTTGACACAAACGCATTTCTCAACTCGCAGTTCGAGCGTAGGAACGAGCCCGTCGGCAACACGCTCACGACGGGCGGGGCCGATCGCTTCAAGCAGGACGAGTGGTCCATCGAGGCCGGGATCAAAAAGAAGATCGCCACCGGAGCGGACATCACCCTCTCGCAGCGGGTCGCGCAGACGCGGAACAATTCGATCTATTTCAGCCCGAACGATCAGTCCACCGGACGGCTCGAACTCAGCATCGTGCAGCCGCTGATCAAAGGCGCGGGCGTCGGCTACAACCGATCGATCATCCAGATTGCGAAGATTGATTCCGAGGTCGCGATGTCCGAATTCATCCGGCAGACGGAGAGTCACATTCAGGAAATCGCGCGCACCTACTGGTCGCTCTACGCGGCGCGCGTGACGTATCTGCAAAAGCTCCGCCTCCTCGAAGAAACCGGCAAGCTCGCGGACGAGATCAAGGCGCGCGAAAAAATTGATGCGCAGACTTCGCAGATCTTCCGCGCACAGAGCGCCGTCGCCGCGCGCAAGGCCGACCTCATCCGCTCCGAAGCCGCAGTCCGCAACGCGCAGGACCGCCTCGCCGCACTCACGAGCGACCCGCGGCTCCTGCCAAATTCCGGCATCGAGCTCGTCCCGACCGACCGCCTTGTGCTCAGCGGCGAAATGGTGGATGCGCAGCAGGCCGCGCAGACCGCGCTCCAGTGCCGCCCGGAGATCAACCAGGCATTCAACCAGCTCCGCGCCGCGACCATCCGCGAAAAGATGAGCCGCAACGAAGTGCTCCCCGAGCTGAACCTCGTCCTCAGGGGCAGCCTCGGCGGCATGGACAACACCGACTTTTTCTCCGGCTACAGCCGCGAGCACAACACCGGCGGGCCGGGCTTCACCGTCGGCTTCGAAGTGAAGTATCCGCTCGAAAACAACATCGCGCGCGCACGCCTCGAACGCCGCAAGCTCGAACTGCGCCAGCAGATCGATCAGCTCCGCACGACGGTGGACAGCGTGCTGCTCGAAGTGAAAATCAGCGCCCGCGAAGTCGGCACGGCCTACCGCGAGGCGACCGCAAAATACGCCGCGGTGAAGGCGTACTCCGAGGACATCGAAAGCCTCCAGGCCCGGCGCAGCGTGCAGCCATTCCTCGACCCTGCGGTCTCCGCTCTCATCGGCGCAGAGGCCACGAAGTCCGCGAACATCAGCCAGACCACGGACTACATTGACCGCATGCTCGACGCGCAGGATCGCCGCGCCCGCGCCGAGGAAGAATTCATCATGGCCGCATCTGAGTACCAGGTCGCGCTCGTGAACCTCCAGCGCGCGAAAGGCAAGCTGCTCGCCTTCGAAGGCATCCAGGTCATGCGTGGCCGCGACGAGCAGAATCTCCCGCTGCTCTATCTCGAAAAAGCAGGCCGCGACGGAAAATCCGCACCCAGCGGGAAGGCGAACACCCAACGCGAATAGCCCGGATCCCGCGACTGCCGCACTGCGTCCCCATGCCACCGCCGGTCCGACATTTCCGACGCGATGGCGCAAAGCGTGCGTGTTGATCCGCAATCCCTCCCAACCGTGTTTTACCTCTCGGACATCTTTGGCACAGGCACCGGCGCACCGGCCACCACGCGCCGGTTCTCCGGCGCGGTCGCCGCGATCCGCGCGGCCTCCGCGATCCATGCAGACGAAGGCGACACCCGCCTGCGTGAGCACGCCGACGCACTTCGCAAAGAATCACGCAGCCGCAGCGCTGCGGACGATCTCCCCATCCGCGCTATCGCGTTGATCGCCGAGTCCATCCGCCGAACGCGCAAGCTCCAGCCGTACGACTGCCAGCTCATGGCCGGCCTCGCACTCACCGAGGGGCGCGTCGCGGAGATGGCGACAGGCGAAGGCAAGACGCTAGTGGCGCTGCTGCCGGCATTCGTCTTCGCGATGCAGGGACGCGGCGCGCACATCTCGACGGTGAATCCCTATCTCGCGGCGCGCGACTGCGAGTTTGCGCAGCCCGCATTCGCTCTGCTCGGCATTACCACCGGCCTCCTCGAAGAACGCGCGCCCAAGCCGAAAAAGAAGGCCGCGTACGATTGCGATGTGACCTACGGAGTCGGCACGGAATTCGGATTCGACTACCTGCGCGACCAGCTCGCGATCCGCGCCGCAGGCGGCGCGCGGCCTCATGCCTTTCACGAACTCCTGCTCGGTGTGGCCCGTCCGAAACCCGACACCGTGCAGCGCGGCCATGCCTTCGCGATCATTGATGAGGCGGACAGCATCCTCCTCGATGAGGCGCGCAGCCCGCTCATCATCTCGATGGGAGAAAACGCGCCCTGCAAGGAACCCGCGCCGTATCTCCTCGCCGATCAAATCGCGTGCACGCTGAAGCACGGCGAGGATTTTTTCTCCACCACGCCGCACGATCCGCTGCTGCTCTCGGACACGGGAAAATTCCGCGCGCACGCCGCGCTCACTGACGATGCGCTGCCGCACCTCCGCCGCGTGTGGACCCACTATGTCGAGCAGGCGCTCCACGCACGGCACCGGCTGCACCGCGATGTCCATTTCATCGTGGCAGAGGGGAAGGTCATCATCGTGGATGAATTCACAGGCCGCCCATGCCCCGATCGGACTTGGCGCGACGGCCTGCACCAGGCGGTCGAAGCCGCGTCCGCGGTGTCCATCACCGCGGAAAATCCCAGCGAAGCGACGATCACGCGACCCGGATATTTCCGGCTCTACGAAAAGGCGTGCGGCATGACCGGCACCGCCGCCGAGGCCGCGTCCGAACTTCGCGAGGCATACGACCTGAATGTCCGCGTC
>Ga0209596_1001168_pt1 | contig 22998 bp, 20 predicted proteins | sample M_130807_MF_Meta_FD_187314 | JGI IMG/M metagenome (GOLD analysis project Ga0209596, IMG submission 187314) | Freshwater microbial communities from Lake Montjoie, Canada to study carbon cycling - M_130807_MF_MetaG (SPAdes) (version 2) | ecosystem: Environmental > Aquatic > Freshwater > Lake...
TGATGATGCGGTCCCGCGCCACCCAGCGAGCGTAGACACTCACCAAGGTCGCCACCGCACGATCACCCTCAGGGGTACGCTCGCCGCCGATCAGGACGCGATCGGGATTAGTCAGATCTTTAACGGCGGTGCCTTCCGCGAGAAATTCAGGATTAGAGAGTACTTGAAATTTTAGCCCTTTGGAATTTGCGGCGACGATGGCTTGAATCGCATCGGCGGTCTTTACCGGAATGGTGGATTTCTCGACGATAATCTTATCGCTTTCGGCGTGCTCGGCGATCGTGCGCGCCACCGATTCAATAAAACGCAAATCGGCCGCCCGCCCCGCCCCCACGCCATAGGATTTTGTCGGAGTATTTACGGCGACAAAAATAATGTCTGCCTTTTTAATCTGCCCCGCCACATCCGTGGAAAAAAATAAATTACGACCGCGCGCCTGATTTACCACTTCATCGAGCCCTGGCTCAAAAATGGGCAACTGGCCAGTATTCCATGCCGCGATTCTTTTAGCATTCATGTCCACCACTGTAACCGTGATGTCAGGGCATTTCAGGGCGATCATGGCCATCGTTGGCCCGCCGACATAACCAGCACCAATGCAGCAGATATTCATAGGGGGAAGATGCAGATTTGTGCCGGTCCCGAGTGATACGGCAACCCTCAAATGGATCAAGCTCGGGCGCGGCTAACCACCGAGGCCTCTGCCCCCAAGCCCCCGCATAAAAAAGCCGAGCCCCACGGCTCGGCTTCAAATTAATAGCGGCGAATATTTTTAAGCCGGAATGGGCGCAACCGTACCGCCGGTACTAGTAGACTCCGGCGTGACTGGTGTTTCCACCGACTGGGCTACCGGCACGGCTAGCTTGGGTGGCTTAGCACTGACGATCGGCGTGCGAATCTCTCCGTGCTGAATAATTTCCAACACATGTTTGCCTTCGATCGTCTCGTGTTCGAGCAAGGCCGCCCCGATTTTGTCTAAGGAGCCACGATTATCCGCGATGATCTGCTGCGCGCGGGTGTACTGCGCATGTAAAATCCCAGAAATAGCTAAATCTATTTTTCGCGCGGTATCCTCACTCACATGCTGGGAACGCGTGATGTCGCGCCCCAAAAATACGGTGTCCTGATTTTCACCCATCGCCACGGGACCAAGTTCGCTCATGCCATAATCACAGACCATCGCCCGCGCAATGCGGGTGGCCTGCTTGAGATCGCCGTAGACGCCATTACTGAAATCACCAGTCACCATTTCCTCCGCAATGCGTCCGCCCATCGCCATCGCGATTTGGTTGAGCAATTTCTTTTTGGGCTGCGTCAAAATATCCTTCGTCGGCAAATAGGTCGTGCTGCCTAAACTCTGCCCGCGCGGAATAATCGTTACCTTATGCACCGGCATCGTGCCGTCATCGAGGACCGCCTGGACAATCGCGTGACCTGCTTCATGCCAAGCCACAAGACGCTTCTCGGCATCGTCCATCACGCGACGACGTTCGCGGCCCCACAATACTTTATCGCGAGCCTCATCAATATCCGTCATCTCCACTTTCTTTTTACCACGCCGCGCAGCGAGTAAGGCGGCTTCGTTTAATAAATTAGCTAACTCTGCACCCGATAAACCTGGGGTACCGCGGGCGATAATCCCGAGCTCAACATTCTCGGACAGAGAAATTTTCCGCGCATGCACGCGTAAAATTTGCTCTCGGCCAATAATATCGGGCAGATCGATGTAAACTTGCCGATCAAAGCGACCGGGGCGGAGCAAGGCGCTATCGAGTACATCTGGACGATTAGTCGCGGCGATGATGATGACCCCTTCTTGGGTATCGAAACCATCCATCTCCACGAGCAGTGAATTAAGGGTCTGCTCACGTTCATCGTTACCGCCGCCCAAACCGGCGCCGCGTTGGCGGCCCACGGCATCAATTTCATCAATAAAAATTAAGCAAGGGGCGTTTTTGCGGCCTTGTTCAAACATGTCGCGCACGCGACTCGCGCCGACGCCGACAAACATTTCCACGAAATCTGAACCACTAATGGAGAAGAAGGGCACGTCCGCCTCGCCGGCAATCGCCTTGGCGAGGAGCGTCTTGCCCGTACCTGGAGGCCCAACCATGAGAATGCCTTTCGGGATACGGCCACCGATTTTCTGGAATTTCTTAGGTTCCTTCAGGAAATCGACCACTTCGCTCACTTCTTCCTTGGCCTCATCGCAACCGGCGACATCGGTAAAATTAATGCGATCTTTCTCGCGCGTGAGCATCTTCGCGCGGCTCTTGCCGAAACTGAGGGCGCCCTTCCCGGCTTGGCGCAATTGCCGCACGAATAGGAAATAAAGTAAGCCAATCACGATCACAAACGGCAGAACTTGGGCGAGCAGGTTCATCATCGCCGTCGTGGCGGGTTTTTCAATAAAGGCCTGGGACTTCTGGAGCCGCTCTAAATTTGGATCAGTCAACCAACCGGTCGCAATAAAAGCCTTGGTCGAACCAAGTTCATTACGAAGCGTGGCCTCCTTGAGATTGCCAGTCACTTCAAACCAATTGCGGCCACCGGTGGCATCACTGCGAATGGCGCCCTCGGCGATCTTCCCTTGCTCGGCCAATTCCACAATCTGCTGGATTTTTAAAGTGGCGGGCTGAGGGGCGCGAGCCGGATTAAACCACAACATCGCGACCAAAATACCGATGCCAATGACCCAGAAAACGATCATCTTGATCGGAAAACCTTCTGGGGGGCTGCTTTTGAGGGGACGGCGCTTCTTATTGTCTTCTTGGTCGGACATGGAGGAGTGAGAGTAGTCAAACACCGTGTAGGTTCCCTCCGAATAAGTCAAACGCACCGGAATTGAATTTCTAATTCATTTTCCAGCGCCCCCAGCACTCATCCCAACACGCCCTAACTGTACTGGGAGGATAATTTACCCTGACGGATAACAGCGAAGCTTTTAGTGCCCAAACTGAAGCGCGTCGGCTGACCCCGCTCAACGGCAGCCAGTAAACCCTCAAATCCTTGACGCGAAAGATCCGCGGGGCGCTTTTGCGCCAGCAACCAACGATGCAAAGCTCGCCGTACGATCGCCCGCGGCAGTCCAGCAAGGACGCGCAACGACAATTGCCGATCGGGGCCCAGCGCCGCCAAGCTTTCCACCCAAGACTCTAAGGCCACGTCATCCTCTTCCAGGCGCTCCCGCGCCAACGCCGCTCCCGCGAGGGCATCGCGTTCGGCGGCCTGGCTCCACGCGGGAAGCACGTCATGGCGAATCCGGTTACGAAAATAATCGCGCCCCGCGTTCGAAGCATCCTCGCGCCATTTAACGCCCGCCTGGCTCAAGACCGAGAGCAGCTCAGTTTTTTTAAGCGTCAATAAAGGCCGTACGTGCTGCCGGCCATCACCCGTGGGCTGCACGGGGCGCGGGGCGGCGAGCCCACCGGTGCCACTCCCCCGCGCGAGTCGCATTAAGATACTCTCAGCAATATCATCTTGTTGATGAGCCAACCAGAGGGCACGGCTGCCCGATCGTTGCATCGCTTGGGCAAAAAACTTCTGCCGCGCGGCGCGGGCCTCCGCTTCGCTCGCCCCCTGATGCTGCCCCCGCCAGCGCCCCACCACTAGCTTGACGCTCAACGCAGCACATACGCGGCGACAATATTTTTCATCGGCCTCGGCGGCCCGCCCTCTCAGCCGGTGATTAAAATGCAAAGCCACTAACTGCGCCCGCCGCTCTGGCCAGTGGGCCCACAAGAGCAACAGCAACGCGAGCGAGTCAGCACCGCCGGAAAATGCCACGCTCCAAATCTCTGCCTGCCGGCGCCGCTGGGCCCAGGCCAACACCCCGGAATGCAGCTGGACCGGCGCAATGAGTCCACCCACCAACGCGGCTTGAGCCGGCCAGCCGCGAGGGGACGTTTGCTTGCGTGTCATTGCTTCAGGAACCAGCGGCCCGCGGCGCGCCCGACGCTCAGTTAAAACTTAAGTACTCCTTCCCAAAATAGGGGACCAGCACCGGTGGAATTTTTACGCGACCATCGGCTTGAAGATTATTCTCTAATAAAGCGGCCAGCACGCGCGGCACCGCTAGGCCCGAACCGTTTAAAGTGTGCACCAATTCAGGTTTACCGGTTTCCTTGCTGCGGTAGCGAATCTGCGCCCGGCGCGCTTGGAAGGCTTCAAAATTCGAGCAACTCGAAACCTCGAGCCAGCGCTTTTGTCCTGCCGCCCAAACTTCCAAATCGTATTTCTTCGATTGAGAAAAACCCAAATCCCCCCCGCACATCAGTAAGACGCGATAAGGCAGCTCGAGCTTTTGCAACAAGCGCTCAGCGTCCGCGCGGAGTAGCTCCAACTCAGCATAACTAGTCGTCGGGTGCACCCACTTGAGCAGTTCGACTTTATCAAATTGATGCACGCGATTCAGCCCGCGCACATCTTTGCCGTAACTACCCGCCTCGCGGCGAAAGCAGGGCGTATAAGCGCAGCGGCAAACAGGCAGCACCGCTTCCTCTAAAATTTCGTCGCGGAAAAAATTGGTCAACGGCACTTCCGCAGTCGGCACCGCATAAAGTTTATCGGGGGTTGTTTCATACATTTGCCCTTCTTTATCGGGCAGTTGTCCCGTCGCCGTGGCACTCGCCGCATTAACAAAGATCGGCGGGCTTACTTCCGTGTAACCAGCCTTGACGTCTTCATCTAAGAAAAACTGCAGCAGCGAGCGCGACAATTTAGCGGCATCGCCAATTAAAAAAGGAAAGCCGGCGCCGGTGACCTTGGCGCCGCGGGCAAAGTCGATCAGTTGAGCAAAGCCGGGGATTTCCCAGTGCGGCAATGCATGCGGAGAAACCGCGGTGATCGCACCATGGGTGGCGAAGACCTGATTCTCTTCGGGCGTGCGCCCCTCCGGCACACTGGCGTGCGGCAGATTAGGCACGGACAACATCGCCGTGTGTAATTTTTCCTCCGTGTGTTTCAGGCTCTCGTCCTTGGCTTTAATCTCAATTGAAATGACCTTCATCTCTTGGACCTTGGCCAAAAAAGCGGGCGTCCCTTTCGGCATGGCGGCCATCTCATTATTAGCGGCCTTTTGCTGAGAACGTAAGGTCTCCACTTCAGTTAACAGCGTGCGCCACGCGGTATCGAGGGCCAGCACCTCCGCTAGGTCCACGGCCAAGTGCTTCTTGGCAATGGCGGCACGGACGACATCAGGCGTTTCACGAAGGATGCGAGGATCAAGCATGGGACGTAAAGTTGAAAGCGATTCACCGCCCTTGAACAGGCTAAATTTAACCGCCGTCAGCTAACTGCGCGCATAGGCAGACTCAATTCGGTTGAACAAGTGAAAGACTTCCTTTGCCGACAAGAGTTTGAGATCCCCCACGGGCGCTTGAATCGTGTAATTTTTAGGGTGCTTCAGCGGGTAAGGGCCGGAGATCCGGGGATCGGTGGGACCAAAAAGACCAATCGTCTTAAAGCCCATCGCCGCCGACAAGTGCAGCGGGCCGCTATCATTTGAAATAATCCAATCGGCCTTCGCCAACAGGGCCGGCAACGAGGTCAGACTCGTATTGCCCGTCAGATTAATAAAGGTGCCGTCAGGAAATATTTCTTTGCACGGCAGATAATGATTCCCGGCCCACACGACCTTGCGACCAGCTTCGCGAATCAGGAGCGCAGCCAGTTGGCTATACCCGTTCCATTTTTTATTGGTCTGCCCGCTATCCGGAAACATCAGCACGGGCGGCAAGCCCTTGCGCGTTTCCATAAAAGCCAAATTGAGTCGCTCCAATTCTCGGAAGCGCAGGGGACCCGCCAAACGTGGCTCCGCTCCCGCTACCGTGCAAAACTGGAGCAATTGATCGAGTCCGTGGCTGTGGCTGCCCGCCGGAGGCAAGGCAACTTTCTCCCGATAAAAAAATCCGGCACCTTCACGAGCATCTGCTCGACCCACTTTCCGCCGTCCCCGACTCCACTGAGTCATTAAGCCGGTGCGCAATAAACCCTGTAAATCGAGCACGAGGTCGAATTTTTTTTGCCGAACCTCACGCATCAAATGCCAAAAACCTCGCAGGCCACCCTCGCGGCGAAAAACATAAATCTGATCAACCGCCGCACAAGAACGGACCAACGGCGAAAAAATATCCCGAACGATCCAGGAAATACGCCACTCCGGACGCTGCGCCTTAATCGACGTCGCCACTTGCAATCCGTGCACGATGTCACGCAGCGCGGAGGGTTTGATGATGAGCATTTCGGGCATAACTAAAAGAGAAAGACCCTACGACTAGGGCGACACTCCTAAGATTAGAACCCGAGTTAGAAATGCAAATCTGAACGAGATGCCTCAACGAGAGACGCTCGCCCCACCCCCGATCCTCGAACCCGTGAGGCCGCCCCCACGCTCAACCGCGAGCGAGCAACTCATTCAAGGCAGCGAACACGGTCGCGGCCTCCAATTGAGCGAGCTGACCACCGGGCGCCTCGACGGCGCGATGCTTTTGCGCAGTGAGGGGAAAAGGTCCAAACCGCTCCGGAGAAGTTGGTCCAAAAATGGCCAGCACCCGATTGCCCGAAGCCGCGGATAAATGCATCGGACCGCTGTCATTACCGATGAAGGTCGCTGGTTGGCGCACGAGCGCGATCATTTCCGCCAACGGACACCCCGTCAGGTTAAGAAAACGTCCCGCCGGCGCGGCTAGTTCTGGCTGAGTCGCCTGTCCAGCGCACCACACCACGCGACTCCCTGGGATTAGATTGAAAATGAGAGCCGTGAGTTCATCAAAATGCGTCCACTGTTTTTCTGCCCCGCGGCTGTCAGTAAAAATCACAAAGGTCTGGCGCGGCTCATTCCTAAAAAAATCCTGCCAAATAAATCGTGGGCCAGCGCGTAGCTCCAACGGAAAATCTACGCGTGGCGTCACCCCAGCTACCCGGAGAAATTCCTGGAGTATATCGAGTGCGTGATGCGGTCCGGGGCCGCCTGGCCGGGCGACGCGGTGATGGTAAAAGAAACCCGCCCCTTCCCGCGCGTCCGCGCGACCCCATTTAGCGGGCGAACGGACCGCTGCGGTCATTAGGCCGGAGCGCAACAGACCTTGCAGATCCCAGACGGCATCAAACTGCCTTTGGCGCAGCGTGCGCAAGAGACCCAAAAACACGCGCCAACCATCACGGCGGCGAAAAATAATAACCTCATGCACAAAAGGTGCCGCCTGCACTAATCCAGCGAAGCGCTCCCGCACCACCCAAGTGATGCGCCACGTCGGTTGGGCACGCGCTAAAGTCTGCACCACCTGCAGGGCATGCACGATATCACCAAGCGAGGAGGGTTTGATAACAAGCAGGGATTTCACACGCAAGAATTCGCAGGCTTGTGTCTGGCGCGCTTTTCTTCAACTCCATTTACCTGCTAACCATGAAATTCGACGCTCAGGATATAGCGACCCGGCAAACTGAACTCACCGCGCAGTGGCATCAAGTCACCCCCGTTGCAACCGGGGCCGGCTTTAACCGCCTCCTGGAGGAAAATCATCTGCGCAATTTTTCGCTGTGGCATGAAGAAGATATCGCGCGGCGTGATGATCTCGGCTTCGAACGCGTCTACCAAGCGAAGCGTAACATCGATCGCTTCAATCAGGAGCGAAACAATTTTGCTGAAGAAATAGACAAAGCCATTGTCGCCGCGCTCACCCCTCCCACGACGGGGTGCCCACGCAATTCTGAAACCCCAGGCATGATGATTGATCGCCTCTCCATTCTGGCGCTCAAAGAATTTCACATGCAGGAAGAAACCGTCCGCGCCGAAGCCTCCGTGGCCCACCGCGAAAAATGCGCCGAGAAATTGGCCCGCATTCACCAGCAGCGGGGTGACCTCAAGACTTGCCTCGCGGACCTGCTCGCCGACGTGGTCGCAGGCCGGCGCACCTTCTCGGCTTATTTCCAGTTCAAGATGTATAATGATCCCACCTTGAACCCGCAGCTCTACCGCCAACCGCCTCAATCGGGCCGCGCATGAGTCGCGTTGGTGCGCAACCTCGGCTTTGGTTTCCGCAACATTGGCCCATGTGGCTGGCTTTGGGATTTTTATGGATCACGGATAAATTACCCTGGCCAGAAAAACGCTGGCTGGCGCGACGCTTGGGCTGGTTGGTGTTTAACATCATCTGCATCCGTCGCCGCGTCGTTTTTACCAATTTGCGCCTCTGTTATCCGACCGCCACCACCGCGCAAATTACCGCGCTGGCCCGGGCTCACTATAATTCCCTCGCCCTGGGACTTTTTGAAATTTGTGCCGGTTGGTGGGCAAAAACTTCCGCGCTGCCGCCGCATCGGGTCATCGGTCGTGAGCATCTGCAGGCGGCCCTCGCTCGCGGCCATGGCGTCATTCTGCTCACCGGCCACTTTACTACGCTCGAAATTGGCGGGCGGTTCATGTCGGAATCACACCAAATGGGCGGACTCTACCGCGATCCCAACAACCCGGTCGTCGCGCACCTGATGCGTGGTCAACGCGCTCGGCACATGTCCCCGGCAGTGCACTTTGACGACCTCCGTGGCCTCATCCGAGCTTTGCGCGCTAACGCCGCGATTTGGTACGCGCCCGATCAGGGCAAGCGGAGTAAGTCATCGGAAATTTTACCCTTCTTTGGCGTGCCCGCGATCACCAACACCGCCACGAGCAAGATTGCGGAGATGACCGGAGCGGCGGTCGTTCCCTTTTTCTTGAAACGCGAAGCTGATCATACTTACACGCTGACTATTCACCCGCCGCTCGAAAACTTTCCCACGGCCGATGCCAATGCTGACGCCCTGCGCATCAATCAACTTCTCGAAAATAATATCCGCTTCTGCCCCGAACAATACTTCTGGGTGCACAAACGCTTTAAGGCTCGCGGCCCTGACTACCCCGATGTTTATGCGGCCTAACTGATCGGCGGCACCATTCGTATTTCTGCTATGAATCTCCTGAAAAAACTTTTTCGTTCTGTTCGCCTGCCGATTCAGCGCGGACCCAATCGCGGGCGTTGGTGGAGCGTATCGACTGCAAAAAATTATTTCTATGACCGGTTCGTGCCGGGCAAGGCCGGCTGTCTGCCGCAATTACTCCAGCCGGGCGAGACGGTCTGGGATATTGGCGCCCATTGCGGCTATACGGCCTTGGTGGAAGCACAGGCCGTCGGCGCCACCGGCCGGTGCTTCGCCTTCGAACCAAACCCCCGCAATCGGCAGCTGTTACAACTGCATCTCCAATGGAATCGCACGACCAACGTCACCGTGCTGCCCTACGCGATCAGTGGAGCGGATGGCGAATTATCTTTCGGCTGGGAGGAAAATCAACGGGCCAGCACGATCAGTTCGCATCTTGGTGGGGCGGGTTGGAAAGTTCCGGTCCGCACGATCGATGGACTGATCCAATCCGGCGAGGTCCCCGCACCCACTTTCCTAAAAATTGATGTCGAGGGAGCAGAACTCGAACTACTCCAAGGCGCGGCCCATCTCCTAGCCCGCGAGCTAAACCTCGGTCTCATTCTCTCCACCCACACCGCAGAATTGCATGAGGCCTGCGCCCAGCTGCTCCGGGCCGCCGGCTTTAATATTATTGAGACCAGCGCAGTCGCGCTCGCCCGGACCACCGGTTGGGCGGCGCTTGGCGATGTCGACTTGCTCGCTTATCGTAGCGGTCGCTGCGTGAGTCCGGCGGCTCGCGCGGCTTTTGCGGCCATTGGCCGACATGGTTAAAGTTTTCTCGTGCCCATGGCTTACCCCGACCCGCGACCGCTTCGCATTCTGGTTATTCGTTACCGCTTCATTGGTGATACGGTTCTCGCCATTCCTTTTCTGCGTAATTTACGCGCCGCTTTCCCGGCGGCTAAAATCGACGTGCTCGCGGAACCAGGGTCAGGTGACACGCTCGCACTTTGTCCCTACAAAGATGAACTGCTCTACTATGCCCCACGTTTAAAAGGAGACAAAAAGCGGCGGGCAAAATTCCCCACCAGCTTGCTGGGCGCCGTCCAATTTCTCCGCGCCCGCCAGTATGATCGTTGTTATATTTTGCGCCGCTCCTTTTCCAGCGCGATCCTGCCGCTGCTCGCGGGTATTCCTCATCGGGTCGGCTTCGCCACGGAAGGTCGCAGCTGGCTTCTGCAGCGCAGCACCCCTTACGCTGACAAGCATGAGGTCGAGTGCTTCCTCGATGTGCTGCGCGCCGACGGAATTCCAGTCAGCAGCACCCACAACGAAAATTGGACCGATCCCGCAATCGATCAACGCGTCGCCGTGGCTCTCTCCACGGGCCAGCGTCGTAAGGTTTTTATCTGCGCCAAATCAGTCGCCCCCGCCAAAGATTGGTCACCGGAATATTTTGCCCAACTGATTGCGTGGCTTGTCAATGAGCGCGACTGCGAAGTCCATCTCTGCGACTCACCAAGCTTGGCTCATTATTATGAAAAAATTCGCGCGGCCTTACCCGTGGCGTTGCATCATGACTGGATCGACTGGAGCCAGCAGCTTTCGCTGCGCGAATCTAACTCCCTTTTTCGCTGCATGGATTTAGCGATCGGTATCGACACGGGCCTGCTCCACTTGGCCGCCTCATTTCATGTTCCCATCGTCGCGTTATTTGGCCCACTCGAGCCGTGGCGCTGGCATCCCTGGGATACCAAGCACACGATTCTGCGCCCGACCGATCTGTCCGGACCAAGCCCACTGCTACGCTTGAGCGTGGCGGAGGTTAAGGCGGCCGTCGACCAACGCCTCGCCGCTCTCACTCAAGCATGAAGCCGCGCGTTATTCATTTCGTCACCGGCGGCGGCTCTGGGGCCACCAAGGTAGCGCTTGAGCTAGCCTGCGGCCACTTGCGCACCGGAAATTATGCACCCTTACTCGTGCTGCGGCGCAAACGCGCTCCCCTGCCTGCGGCCATGCAGGCCCAAATTGCTGCCACTGGCCTCCGTACTGCCTGGGTCGACAACTGGCCAAAATGGACCACGCGCCGCCAACTCGCGGCCTTGATCGCAGACTTTCAGCCGCAAATTTTCGCCGCACACGGTAATAGCGAACATCTGTGGGGGCGTCAGGCCGCGTTCGCAGCCGAGGTTCCGGTTGTTCTACATATTGAACAGAACTGCGAACGCTACCCTTGCTGGCGGCGCTGGTCCGCTCGTCGATTGGCTGCCCGCACCACGGCCACCGTCTGCGTTTCACAGGGAGTGGCTGACCATGTACGGCAACTGGGCCTCGCTGGTCCCCGCTTGACGATCATTCACAACGGCGTCGCGACCGCTCGCTACTCGGCCGGAGCACTCCCTTTTGCCACTCGGAGCCAAGATATTATTATGGTCGCGCGCTTCGCTCGCCAAAAGGATCAAGCGACCTTAATTCGCGCCACCCACCGCTTGGTCCAACAGGGCTGGACCGGCCAGCTGCTTCTCGGGGGCGATGGCCGCGCGACTCATCGGCGTAGGTGTGAAAAATTAACCCTGTCATTGGGACTGACTAGCCGTGTCCAATTTCTTGGCCGCGTGACCGATGCCGCCCCGCTTTATCATCGCTGCCGCGCGGCAGTACTTTCCACCCACTACGAAGGTCTACCCCTGGTACTGATCGACGGCATGGCCGCTGGTTGCGCCGCGATCGGCAGCGCAGTTTCCGGGGTGACCGATATCATTGAGCCTGGACTCAACGGCTGGAGCTTCCCGCCCGGCGACGATGCCGCCTTAGCGCAAATTCTGACCGAGGTGCTCGCGGGTGGCCCCGCCGTCGAAGCCATCGTTGCGCGCGGCCAAACGGATGCGCCCGCTCGTTTCTCCCTCGAGCAAATGCTGAATCGCTACGAATCGCTATTCGCTGAGTTACTCGATTAATTCGGCGGGCTACGTTGGGCCGCGGTCCTGAATTTATCATTGCTGCGCGCAGAGCCATTCCCAGCCTCGCGCTAGCCCATGCCTTTGCTCGAAGTCACTGATCTGCGCACTTCTTTTCACACTCGCAACGGCGTCTACCGGGCCGTCGACGGCGTCAGCTTCACTCTCGCCAAAGGTGAAACCCTCGGCCTCGTGGGCGAGTCTGGCTCGGGGAAATCAGTGACCTGCTACTCACTCATGGGCCTCGTTCCGCAACCGCCCGGCCGTATCGTAAGCGGGACCGCGATGTTCGACGGCACCGACCTGCTCCATTGCTCGCCCGCCCAAGCCCGCACGATTCGCGGCAAACGTATCGCGATGATCTTTCAAGATCCGATGACGTCGCTCAATCCCTACCTGCGCATCGCCGATCAACTCATCGAGCCACTCCTCATTCACGAAAAAATATCGCGTCCCGCGGCCTTGGCCCGCGGCCTGGCCATGCTCGAAGCTGTTGGCATCAACGACGCAGCGCAACGTCTCCAAGCTTACCCGCATGAATTTTCTGGAGGCATGCGGCAGCGGGTGATGATCGCGATGGCGCTCATTACGCGACCGGAAATCCTCATCGCCGACGAACCAACCACCGCGCTGGATGTTACGGTGCAGGCGCAAATCCTCGAGCTGATCAAAAAGCTCCAGCAGGAATTTCACATGGCGGTCATTTTTGTGACCCACGACCTTGGCGTCGTCTCCGGACTTTGTGATCGCGTCCAAGTCATGTATGCTGGCCGCCTCGTTGAAACCGCTGACACCCGCACCCTGTTTCGCACGCCGCGCCATCCCTACACCCAAGCCCTGCAGCGCTCGATTCCATCTTTGCAGCCCAAGGGTCGCGATCTCTACACCATTCCAGGACTACCGCCCGACCTATCAAAACCCAAGGCAGGCTGCGCCTTCGCTTCCCGCTGCGCCGCGGTCACCGACCGCTGTTACGCCACCGACCCAGGCCTGCTGCCAGTGAGCGCCACCCAAGCGACCGCCTGCCTGCGCGTCCAAGCCCAAGAGATTTAGCCGACGGAATCTATTTTTCCCACGAAAGCTAATCCTGATGTCATCACCTATTCTCCAACTGAACGACGTGCAGACGCACTTCCCCGTCGAATCAGGCTTTCTGTTCCGCCATCAAACCGGCACCGTCAAAGCCGTCGATGGCATCACCCTGAGCGTCCAACGCGGCGAGGTTCTCGGGCTAGTGGGCGAATCGGGCTGCGGTAAATCCACGTTGGCGCGCACGATCATGCAATTGGTGCCGACAACGGCCGGCACAGTATTACTCGAAGGCCGAAACTTAACCGCCGCCTCCGCCGCTGAACTGCTCGTCGCCCGGCGCGACTTACAGATGATTTTTCAAGATCCCTTTGCCTCGCTGAACCCGCGGCTCACGGTCTACGCCACTTTGGCGGAACCGCTGCTCGTGCATCGAGTCGTGCCACCCGAGCAAGTCCGCGCGCGCGTCGTGGCCTTGGCCGAAAAAGTAGGTCTGTCGTCTCAGGTGCTCGGGAAATATCCCCACGAATTCTCCGGCGGGCAACGTCAGCGTATCGCGATCGCGCGGGCCCTCGCACTAGAACCCAAGGTCATCATCGCCGATGAACCCGTCTCCGCGCTCGATGTTTCCATTCAAGCGCAAATCCTGAATTTACTCGCCCAACTCTGCCGCGAGATGCATCTCACCCTAATTTTTATCGCGCATGATCTCTCCGTGGTGAAACACATCTCGGATCGCATCGCCGTGATGTATCTTGGAAAAATCGTCGAGCTCGGCACCGCAACCGACGTCATGGAACGTCCCCGCCACCCTTACACGCAAGCGCTGGTCAGCGCGATCCCCCACCTCGACCCTGATCTTCAGCGCCGAAGCCCTCGCTTGTTTCTCGCGGGTGATCCGCCCTCGCCCCTCCATCCGCCGACCGGGTGCGCCTTCCATCCGCGGTGTCCGCACGTACAAACGCAGTGTCGCGCGACCACTCCCCCGCTGCAATTAGCGGAACCCGAACGCCACGTCGCCTGCGTCCGCCTCAACGAAATCTGAGCCGCAGTTACCGCGCGATCACCGCCACGCCGTCAGCACCAAGCTTAGCGCAAACCCGAAAAAAACGACCCCGAGGCTGCGGTCGATCCAGTGACCGTAGCGGAGAAATTTATACCGGATTTCGGGCTGAGTAAACACGACCGAGACCAAGCTAAACCAGGCCACGGTGGCTACAGTCATCCAGACGCCATAGCCGAATTGAATCAACAGCGGTGTGAGCGGACTCACGCGCAGGACAAACAGCGCGATAAAAAATAAAGCCGCTTTAAGATTCAAGAGGTTGACCAAAAAACCCGTGAGCCAAGCCGTCCGAGGCGTAGGCGCACGAGTGAGGCCGGTAAGCTCATCTTCGCTGGAGCGCGGCTTGGCTAAGACCGCCTGCCAGCCGAGAAAAGCTAGGTAAGCCGCCCCCAAATATTTTAGCGCCGAGAGCGTAGCCGCGGAATTTTTTAGCAACCAACCCACCCCCAGCAGACTATAGGTTATATGCACGGCAAGACCGACGCCGATGCCGAGGCTCGTCCAGAGCGCAGTGCGGCGGCCATGCAGGAGACTTTGTTTAAGTACGATGGCAAAGTCGGGCCCCGGGCTCGCCACCGCGAGGGCGTGCGTCCCCACGATGATCAAAAATTCCGGCCAGTAATTCATGCGCGCATCAACCTCACTTTAGGGCGAATCGTGGATCCCGCTGCCGGTGCGCCCGGCAACCGAGCAGGGAAATTTTTCGCGGCGCCCATCTCACGACAAGGGGGTCGACTTACTTTCGGCTGCCCCGCAATTCCATGTCCTGCGGCACCGTGCTGAGGGCCTCCGCCATCGTGCTGAGACCTTCCCGCACTTTCATCATACTATCTTGGTGCAATGTTTTCATCCCGTTCTTCATGCTAATGCGCTTGAGCTCGACGGTTTCCGCCCCGCGGTTAATGGCTTCAATTAATTCCTCATTATTGACCAATAATTCATGAATCCCCACCCGTCCTTTGTAGCCGGTATTACTACACTTGGAGCAACCCGAGGGTTGCGCCTTATAAATCTGCCCATGCCAGTCGATGGCGCGCCGCAAAAGTTCTTTTTCCCGCTCATCCGGCTCGTGCGGTTGGCGGCAGATTCGGCACACCCGACGCATCAATCGCTGGGAACAGATCGCCACCAGCGATGAGGAAATCATAAACGGCTCAATGCCCATGTCGGTGAGTCGCGCGACCGTGGAAGGGGCGTCATTCGTGTGCAGCGTACTGAGCAACATGTGGCCAGTCAGCGCGGCCTCTACCGCGATATTCGCCGTCTCTTGGTCGCGGATCTCACCCACGAGAATAATATCAGGATCCTGCCGTAGAAATGAGCGTAGCGCCGTCGCAAACGTGAGCCCGATCTGGCGATGCATCTGCATCTGATTGATCCCAGGGAGGGTGTACTCGATCGGATCCTCGGCCGTGCGAATCACCACATCGGTCGTGTTAATTTCGTTCAGGGCAGAATACAGGGTCATCGATTTACCTGAGCCCGTCGGCCCGCAATGGAGGATCATGCCGTAAGGCTGGCGGATGCACTCGCGATATTGCGCAAGATTAGCGGGACTAAAGCCCAAGGCCGACAAGGGGAGCGTTGATTTCTGTTTATCGAGAATACGCAAGACGACGCCCTCCCCGTAATTCAGCGGCGCGGTCGAAACCCGCAGGTCGATATCAATATTTTTTTTGTTATATTGCTTAAAAACAATGCGCCCATCTTGCGGCAAGCGGCGCTCGGCAATGTCAAGATTGCACATGATCTTAATCCGCGCCACGAGCGCCCCAGCGACTCGCCCCGGCAAACGGAGCTTTTCTTGAGTTAAGCCATCAATCCGGTAGCGCACGACCATTTCCTTCTCCCAAGGCTCGAGATGGATATCTGAGGTGCCCGCAAAATAGGCTTCCTCAATAATCCGATTCGCGAGCAAAATAATCGGCGCTGACTCCTCATTCGTTAAATCCTCTTCTTTGATCTCCGTTTCCTTATCTTCGAATTGTGCCCCGAGCTGATCAACGACATCAGAGAACTGCACCATATCGTGCATTTGGTCGTGTTTCAGTTTTTCGCGAATATCCCCTTCGCGGCCCAACAGGCGAATGACCCGCAATCCCGTTTTGTCCTGAATCTTAGTCGCCACCGAGGTCTCGAAGGGATTCGCAAATGCCACGAGGAGAAAATCGCCCACCTGCCCCACCGGTAAAATAATATTCCGCTGACAGAATTCGAGGTCGATTTTCTCGAAAGTCCCATTGTGCATCTTATACCGAGCCACATTGAACGGCGCGAGGCCGAGGGCGCGGCACTTGGCGAGCAGCAATTGGAAAAGCGTAATGCGGTGATCCGCCTGCAAGATCTGATCAAGCTGATCGCCCGTCGGTTCATCCGGCCGCGCCAACAAGATCACCCGCTGTTCCAAGGTCAGCTTCCCCATCTCATGCAGCTTCTCGATAATCTGTGTTTGCGTGCGACCGAGCGGCATAACTTAGGCGGGTAAAGGCGGACGCGAACCACTCGGACCACCCAGCGGCAACGACGGCACGGGACTCACGGTATCACTCATGGGAAAAGGCGCCGCGCTCATCGTCGGCAAGAGCCCGGACCCCTGACTACCCATGGCCAGCAGGCGAAGATTATTTTTTTTGGTAGCCATCTGCTCAAAGTGCGTGCGGTCGATGAAATCCGCAATGATGTCCATCGTGGTTGCTTGCCAAATAATCTGGCCGCCCAACTTTTTTTCCCAAAAAGACCGCACCGCCGAACTTAAATAATAGGCCGTCGCCACAAAGTGAAAATCTTCTTCATGGTCAAACGGGACGCTCCACGTCGCCCAGCAAGCCTCTAGATCAAGTTCTCGGCGGACATTTTCCGGCACATCATAAGTGCGCAAATCGATCACGCTCACCCCGTGGTCGTCGACTACGTGTTGCAACATCGCCTCCTCGGTCAGTACTTTTTTCTCATAGACCAACACGCTGAGCACGGAACTGCGGCGCAAATCACCGGTAGTGGCGATCTCCAGCAATCGCTCGTTAGCCGCCTCCAGGTCCTCAAATTTGACCAAATTGTGCTCGATTAAAGCCGAACCCAGGAGGCGATTCGAGCGCATCAATAATGGTCGATATTCCGACATGGCAGAACAGCAGTTTACTCAGGCCTTAGTCGCGGACGATTTCTTTGCTTTCGCGCGCATTTTCTTCACACGTTTTAGTAATTCTTTCTTCAATTTAGGGATGCCGGTTTCGGTCAAACAGGAGATCGGCACAACTTCCACTTTAGGATAGCGCTTTTTAAATTTAACCAAATTGATGACGGCGGCATCTTCATCCATTTTATTGGCGACCACCAACCGCGGCTTGTCTAATAAGGCCGGCGAATACAGTTCTAACTCTTTTAGCAGCTGCTTATAATCCATACGCGGATCGCGAGTATCCGTGCCGGCTAAGTCCAAAATAATCAGGAGCAATTTGCAGCGTTCGATATGCTTAAGGAAGCGATGCCCGAGCCCTTTTCCGCTGCTCGCGCCGGCAATCAGCCCCGGGACATCAGCCATAATCAGGCGTTCATATTCCGGTACATAGTCGATGATCCCAATCTGCGGATGGAGCGTTGTAAAGGGATAGGGCGCCGTCTTAGGCCGCGCATTGGTAATTAAAGTGGTGAGCGATGATTTGCCGGCGTTGGGGAAACCCACCAGCCCGATGTCGGCAATGCTCTTCAATTCCAGTCGATAATTACCCGTCGTACCCGGTTCACCGGGGCCTGTTTTCCGGGGAGCGCGGGTTACCGAGGATTTAAATTTTGTGTTACCAAACCCACCTTTGCCGCCTTGGCAGAGGACAAATTCTTGATGGTCATTAAGGATTTCTACCACGACCTCGCCCGTCACCAAATCGGTGCAGACGGTGCCGAGCGGCACACGCAAAATGGCGGGCCGGCCCTCGCGGCCGTTACAGTCTTTGCCCAAACCGTGTTCACCGCGTTCGCCGGTCCAGTGCGGTTTAAATTTAAAATCAATCAGGTTATTCTGGTCATCGTCACCCCGCAGGATGACGTCGCCCCCTTTGCCGCCGTCGCCCCCATTAGGCCCGCCCCACGGCTCATATTTTTCCCGGCGAAAACTGACGCAGCCGCGACCGCCGTCGCCCGCGCGTGCCTTGATAGTTGTTTCGTCGATAAACATGCCTCTATCAGTCTATGCCTGAGCGTCGGCGTAAAGCGCAATCGGACGATGGGCCTTAATCTGCCTAGACCGCAATTTTGATCCCCTTGCGCAGATAGGTCGGCAGATCCAGATCCTGCCCTTCGAAAAGATTCCGATCGGATTTCTCAAATGCGCCCCGACTTTCAACGGGGTCCCCCTGAAAGCCAAATTCAACCTGCTTCGGTTTTTCTCCGGGCTCAGCGCCACCCGCATTTTTAGCCGAGGCGACGGGCGACTTTGCGCCGGTGGTGATTGGGACTGACTTCTCGCTGGTCGCCCGCGGGAGCGGTGGCGCGCGGCGCACAAAATTCCGACTCCCCAAGTCAGTCGTGCCAATTACGCAAAGCTCAACACGGCCCGCGCAGCTCTCATCAATCGCCGCGCCCATCACCACGTGAGCTTCTCGTCCAAAAGACTCGGTAATAGCCGTCATCAAATCATTAACCTTCATCAAGCTGAGCTCAGCCCCGCCCGTGATGTTCACGAGCAATCGATCCGCCTTGCGCGCATATTCTGGCGTCTGCAATAAGGGGCACTGTTGCAAATTTTCGAGCGCCGCCTGCGCAGCATTGTCCCCCTCCCCTACGCCGAGCCCAAAAAGCGTCTTGCCGCCGCGGTATTGAAACACCTGTCGGAGCGCGGTAAAATCAACATTGATGAGGCCGGTGCGCGACAGCATCGACCAAATCGATTTCACGCCGCGCCCCATCCACTCATCGGCCTGCGCAAAAGAGTCCAGCACACTAGTCTGCTCCGTGCCTTCCTGCAGCAGCATGTCATTGGACAGGGGAATAACGGCATCGCACACTCGGCGTAACTCCGCGAGCGCTTCCTCCGCTTGCTTCTGGCGACGCCCCCCTTCGAAACTGAACGGCAGGGTGACAAAAGCGATCACCACCGCCCCGGCTTTAACCGCAATTTCTGCGACCACCGGAGCCGCGCCCGATCCTGTGCCGCCCCCCAGCCCAGCGATGATAAAAATCAAATCAGAGCCTTTCACGATTTCGGCAATTTTATCGCTATCTGCAACCGCCGCTTGGCGCCCCATCTCCGGATCGCCACCCGCACTTAAGCCGCGCGTCAGCGTGTGCCCAATTAAAATCTTATCCGGCACCGGCGAACTACTGAGGGCTTTTAAATCCGTGTTGATGACCGCCAGCTGCAGTCGCTCCAGATTCTGCCGCTTCAGGCGATCAACCGCATTAGCCCCACCGCCCCCCACGCCAATGAGCTTCAGATTAATGTGCCGCTCCGGCAGCGGCTCCAGCGGTAATTCATTTAAGGCAGCGTGCATGAATTAGGTGGTCGCAAAAATTCGCGCGAGACTACCCAGCCAACCCGATTTTCTCGGGGCGGGCACGGGGTGCTCATGGGCGCCACGGAGGGCGAATTCGAAAATACCCAACGCAGTGCTAAACATAGGATCACGCAATTCGTCGTTAACCCACGTCGGGGCTTCTCCGCGTCGAGCCGGTAGACTAAAAATTCGGGCGGCCGCTTCTTCCAAACCGGGCATCCGGGAAGTTCCCCCCGTCAAAATTACCCCCGCCCCACAATGCTGAGCCTCGAAGGCTGGGCCGAGTTTTTGCTTCACCACCTCAAGGATCTCCAACGTGCGCGCCGCCGTTATCGTCTCGATGGCCAATTTAGAGATTTGCCGGTCTCCGAAGGCCCCGTCCCCATTCAACCAAACCTTATCGGTTTTGTCGCGGGTCTGGACGGTGCCCCGCGCATGCCGCAGTTTGAGCATTTCTGCTTGGGCCGTGGTAATGCGTAAACCGAGACTGAGATCATTCGTGAGGTGCTCGCCAGCCACCGCGAGCGTCCCGGTCACGAGCACATGGCCGTCACGGTACAGCACGTAATCAGTTACGCCTTTGCCCATATCGATCACCAGCGCGCCCTTGGTCCGCTCCTCAGTATTCGTCAGCAACGAACCACTCGCCAAACTGGCGAGCACGAGCTCTCGCACCTCTAAATGATAACCGCCGATGACATGGATATTGTCGCTCACTTTGCTCGCCGGTCCGTGGATGATCCAATAACCCACTTCCAAGCGGCGTGCGACCAAATGCTCGGGGGCCGGCACGGTGCGACCGTCCAATCGGTAAGGTCGCCGAATTTCATGAATGCGTGAACGGCCTTCCGGCAGTTCCTTTTCTTTGGCCATCGCGCACACCGTCGCCATATCAAGCGCAGTGACGATGTTATCCGCTGATTTCACATTAACGGAGGCTTCATTGTAAAATGCATCTAAATGGCCGCCTGATTGGGCTAGCCAGACCTCTTGAATGTTGGCGCCAGCGCGCGTGGAGGCCATTTCCAAGGCCTCATGGGTGGCTTCACAAGCCGCCTTATAATCCACCACCTCGCCTTTCATAATCCCTCGAGCTGAAGCAACCCCCACCCCGATGATGTGCAGCAAGCGACTCGGCGATACTTGGCCGACCAGCACGACGATTTTATTAGTGCCGATTTCTACGGCAGCAATGATTCTGGTACGATTAGAACTCACGTTTCCCTTTGCGTTGACCCACTGGTTTTAAAATATTTCCAGACGGCTTAGACGACGCGTCAGGCAAGGCATTTTCCAGCCTAACTGGCACTTGTCCGTCAAAAGTTAAATTAACTGATTTAAGCATCGGATCCGGTAATTCATGGGCTCGATCGATAATATAGTCGAGCTGCGCCACTTGCTTAAAGAAAGGCCGTTTACGGGTAAAGATGATCTCGGGAATATCCTGCGCTTTAACCACAATTTCATCCGCCACGGCTAAACGCGCCAGCGAAACAATCAACCAACCACGATAAAGGTGCGGAGCTTGCAGTTGCACGGTGGAAAGCAAAGACGAGACCTCCGCCATCCCGGCAATGGGGGCGAAGCCCTCCGCCGATGGCACGAGCCGAACTCCATCCAGCCACGGTAGCCCAGCCAACATCTGCTGATCATAATTCCTGCCTTCATAGACCACCCCATCTTTCGCGACTAAAAGTTGCTGCGGAGCCGTCGTGCCCACTTGTGCCTGCACGCGAGCGACCGGCGTGCGCTCCTGCAGCGTGACGACCAGTGCGTCCGGAAAACTACGTGTCAGGACCGCAACCTGCACTTGCCCATGTACCATGAGTCGCTTCCGCAGAGCCGGCAAATCAAGCGCCATGAGACTGATGGCCTTCGGCAAGGCCAACACCTCACTGACCCATGCTTGCGCCAGAACGCCGTTGGTAATCAGCACGACTTCGCGCACTCGCTCACTATGCACCGCGGTGGCCAGCGATGCTCGATCGGTGGCCCAGGAGTGCGCCAGATAATAAACCGCCCCCGTGACTCCCGCCAGCAAAAGACTAATCCCAATCGCCTTCGTCCAGGCCAGAATCTGTCGCTGCCGACCGCGCCGTGACATGGCCACCGGTTGCACTTCTTGGCGAATATCACGCCAAGAACGCCCCGGAGGCAACGCAGGTTTAGCTTCCGGTTCGTTCATTGCTTAGCGACCAGCGCGAGTTGAAAGCGTTCGACCGCTGGGGCGACTAGCTCTCGACACAGTCCCATAAAATCTAAGCCCACGCAACGCGCGCTCATTGGCATGAGGCTCGTGTCCTTCATGCCCGGCAGCGTGTTAATTTCCAGTAGGTAAAGATCCCCTTCATTCGCTAACATAAAATCAATGCGCGCATAATCGCGTCCACCGCAGGCCGCAAAAGCCGTCTCGGCCGCTACGCTAATTTTCGCCGCCAACTCGTCCGAAATTTTCGCCGGAGCAATATACTCCGTCAGCCCCTTGGTGTACTTGCTGGTGTAGTCAAAGACGCCCGATTTAGGCACGATTTCAACTACCCCCATCGCCCGGCCCCGCAAAATTCCGACGGTAAATTCGCGCCCGACAATCCGCCGCTCCGCAATCCACTCGCCTTGCCGCAGCCCGGCTAAAGCGATCTCCAGTCCCACCTTCGAAGTCACAATCTGCAACCCCACGCTACTCCCCTGTCGATTCGGTTTGAGGACGACCTGTTCACCCAACTCCGCCGAGAGCGCCGCCGCCGTGGGCTTGTCTGCGGCCAAAAATCGCCGCCCCGGGGCTACTACTACGCCCATCGCGGAGACCGCTTGCCGAGTGCGCCACTTATCAAATGCCAGCTCACTGCCGCGCGCATCACAACCCGCGTAAGCAATTCCCGCCCCCTCGAGCAATCGTTGCATGCCGCCGTCCTCGCCGAAAACACCATGCAGGGTCGAACAAACAATGTGGCGCGCCGGATCTAGCCCTAGCGGTAAAGCATCCGTTTCCACTGAGAAAAACTGCGTCGGATAGGTATAGGCCATCGCCAGCGCCGCCGCCCGGCCTGAGCCGAGCGAAACTTCCCGCTCGGGCGAAGTGCCCCCAGCTAGAATTGCGATGATCGGTTTAAACATTAGGTCAGCCTCCGGTTTGATTGCTAGAGTGCAAGCCTCACGCGCGACGTGATCTGTTCAGAGCACATCTTTCCAAGCTTTTCCGTAAAGCATTACTTCCGGCTCAAGCTCGATCCCACGCGCGCGGCTTACCCGAGCCCGAATTATTTTGATCAGTTCAATGATGTCCGCACTCGTCGCAGACCCGCGATTAATAATAAAGTTGGCATGCACCGCTGAAACCTCGGCGTCGCCCACCCGCTCGCCTTTCAAACCCACTTCATCGATGAGCCGACCCGCCGAACCCGTCGATGGATTTTTAAAAATGCAGCCCGCACTCGGCTCCCGCGGCTGAGACTCTACCCGCTTTTTCTGATAAGCCTCAATTTGTCCACGTATGGCGGTGGCCGCCGCCGCCGCGGGCGCCTGCAAGTAAGCCCCAACCGCAATGGCCTCCTGCAATTCG
>Ga0209596_1001169_pt1 | contig 22984 bp, 25 predicted proteins | sample M_130807_MF_Meta_FD_187314 | JGI IMG/M metagenome (GOLD analysis project Ga0209596, IMG submission 187314) | Freshwater microbial communities from Lake Montjoie, Canada to study carbon cycling - M_130807_MF_MetaG (SPAdes) (version 2) | ecosystem: Environmental > Aquatic > Freshwater > Lake...
CGTTGATGGGTTGGCCAGTTGGCCAGAGAGAACCCTAACTCAAAGGGAGACCGGAAACCGGGAAGTTGGCTTCGGGCATATGTCCCCAGCCAATCATCCGGTCTCCGGTTTCCCTTTGAGTTCGTACGTGGTTTCCTTGCCCGCATGTCAACATGTCAACCTGCCAGCTAGTTGCTCCCGCGCTCACTCACCTTTGCACTTTTGCACAGGAGCTCCGCTCCGATTTGCACCTTTGCACAGCCTCGACCTAGTGCCCCGTGCCCTCATGCCCTCGAGTCGTCTCCCCAGCCAATCATCCGGTCTCCGGTTCCCCTTTGAGCCCTGCTTCTCTCTGGCCAATCGAGCCTCTCAATTGCATCCCATGTCAACCGGCCCACTGGTCAACTGATCAACTCGTCTCACTCACGCCGGCTGCTGCTGGCTGAGGCAATGTAACGCCCCGCCTTCAATCAGCAGTAGGCGACAATCAAGGCCCACCACTTTGCGCCCCGGGAAACAATCACCGATAATCCCTAAAGCTTTTTCATCAGAATCTTGGCCGTAGACGGGGACAAGTACGCCGGCGTTGACGATGAGGAAGTTAGCATAGCTCGGGGGGAGTTCCCGGCCGGCCAATCGAATCGTGCGCGGCAGCGGCAGCTCAATCACGTCCAGTTTCTGCCCCCCGTTGACGCGCATTTCGCCTAAGCGTCGGAGATTTTCCTGCAGGGGTTTGAAGTTTGGCGAAGCCTTATCGGTTTCGGTGACGGCGATCAGTGTTCGCGATGCAACGAAGCGAGCGAGGTTGTCGATATGACCATCAGTATCATCGTTGGCCAAGCCTTCACCGATCCAGAGAAGGTCGTCGATGGCGAGGCCTTCGCGGATGGCGGTGTGAAACGCCGCATCATCCCGACCATCGGCGCGATTAGGATTATTTTGCACGGCCTCGGTGGTGAGCAATAAGCCATCCCCGGAGACTTCGATACCGCCGCCTTCGAGCTCAAACGGGAAGGAGAATTTTTTTAAGCCGAGGTGCTGGGCGATTTTTCCGGGAACTTGGTTATCGAGCGAGGCTTCAAACTTTCCACCCCAGCCGTGAAACTCCCAGTCGGTCAGCGCAATCTCCCCAGTCTGACGGTGTTTGACAAAAATTGGGCCATGATCCCGGCACCAGACATCATCAGTCGCGATATCGACGAGTTCGATGACGGAAAGGTCGGCCTTGGCGGCTTTGAGTTCTCGTTCGGCTTCGGCGCGCAAATTTCCGGCGGCATTGATCCGCACAGGTTGGAAGCGGCTGATCGCGGCGGCAAACTCGGCGAACTTAGCGGGGACTAGATCGTAATGCCCCGGCCAAAGTTTGGGATTGGAGGGCCAGGAGAGCCACGTGGCCGATTGGGGTTCCCATTCCGCTGGCATGCGGAAGCCGAGATCGCGGGGCGAGGCCATGGTTGATTAGTCGCGGAGACGGCGGGTCAGGTCGCCATAAGCGTCGATCCGACGGTCGCGCAAGAACGGCCAGATTCGGCGAAATTCCCGTTGGCGGGCGAGGTCGCAATCCGCCAAGAGGACTTCCTCTTTTTCAACCGAAGCGCGCGCGACGATTTCGCCATAGGGATCCGAGACAAAACTTTGACCCCAGAATTGAGTGCGGCCTTCTGTGCCGACGCGATTAGTCGTAGCGATATAACAGCCATTGGCGACGCCGTGTCCGCGTTGAACGGTTTCCCATGCGTTATGCTGCGCCTTACCGAGCGCGGTTTTTTCTTCGGGCAACCAGCCGATGGCCGTTGGGTAGAAGAGAATCTGCGCGCCGCCGAGGGCGGTGAGGCGCGCGGCTTCGGGGTACCATTGGTCCCAGCAGATTAAGACCCCGATATTACCATGCGCGGTTTTCCAGGTGCGGAAGCCAAGATCGCCCGGAGTGAAATAAAATTTCTCTTCAAAACCCGGGTCCTGTGGGATGTGCATCTTGCGATACTTGCCGAGGACCGAGCCATCCGCATCAATGACGGCGGCGGTGTTATGATACACCTCGCTGCCGCGCGCTTCGAAAAGCGGGGCGACGATGACAACGCCGAGACGCTTTGCTACTTTGGCGAGTTCGGTGACCGAGGGTCCGGTTTCGATGGGCTCGGCGAGGTCGAAGTTCTTCGGGTCTTGGGTGACACAGAAATATTTCGTCGTGAACATTTCCTGCAACCCGATGATTTTCGCACCCTTTGCGGCCGCTTCTTCAATCCGCGGGATGGTCTTCCGAACATTCGCCGCCGGCGTATCTTCGGCGGTTAGTTGGATGAGTCCGAGGCGGACGGCGTCGGGCAGAGACATCGGGCTTAGTAAACGAGCTTATTGATGGGGTATTCGACAATCCCTTCGGCCCCCGAAGCTTTCAGGGTGGGAATGAATTCTCGGGCTTGGCGCGCATCGATAATTGTTTCAACCGCCACCCAATCCGGATTGCTCAGAGGGGAGATGGTCGGGTTACGCAGGGCGGGCAAGGCAGCGGACACTTTGTCCAAGGCTTGGCGAGGGAGATTGAATTTCAATCCTACCATGTGCTGCGCAGCGAGGGCGCCTTGGAGCATGAGCACGATTTGCTCGATCTTAGTGCGCTTGGCCGGGTTGGCCCAGGCACTCTTATTGGCGATCAGGACCGTGGTGGTTTCGAGCAGCGTATCGACGATGCGAAGATTATTGGCTTTAATCGATGAGCCGGTCTCCGTGATATCGACGATGGCGTCGGCCAATTCGGGGACTTTGACTTCGGTGGCTCCCCAGGAGAATTCTACTTCACACTCGACGCCTTGTTTTTTGAACCAGCGCCGGGTCGTCTCGACCAGCTCGGTGGCCACGCGCTTGCCGGCGAGGTCTTGGGCGGTTTTAACCGGAGAGGCTTCAGGCACGCAGAGGACCCAGCGCGATTTTTGAGCGGAGGCCCGGCTGTAGATGAGTTCGCAGACTTGGACGACGTCGGCGGAGTTTTCTTGGACCCAATCCTGACCGGTCAGGCCGCAGTCAAAAAACCCATGTTCAACGTAGCGGGCAACCTCTTGGGCACGGATGAAGCGGCCATCCAGGGCGGGGTCATCGAAGGAGGGGCGATAGGACCGGCTGCTCTTGACGACCGGGAAGCCGGCTCGGGCAAACAGTTGAAGGGTTGCCTCCTCGAGGCTTCCCTTGGGGAGGCCTAACATTAATTTAGCGAATTCCTGACTCATTAGACTATCGAGGAAGCCCACCAACCGCCCCGCCGCAAGCATTAAGGGGTTGACTAGGGTAGAGTCAGAAAAGAGCCTTTTGCTAACAATCTTATGCAAAAAACTCTGACTCTTCTCGCTCTCGCTGCCCTGTTCGTTGGTTGCGCTCACAAAAATGACAAAAATACCGATGCACCGCACTTCTCTTGGGAGAAAGAGGGCGCTGCAGTTGCCACCCCAGAAGACGCCAGCAAGGCACGCATCATCTCCGTTCGCGAGGACTTGGGCCTCATCGCCTTTGCCCGTACCGAGAAGCCAGAAGTAAAAACCCATTTACGCCTCGAGAAAGAAGGCAAATCCCTCGAAGTTGAAGTGATTAAAACGGACGATCAACAAGTCGTCGTCGGTATCGTTCCTAATCAGCCGACCGCCCTTAAGTTCACGGTCGGCGAAGTCGTGGGTTGCACGGTAGCCGCGGCCCCGGTCGCAGCGCCAGCTAAGTAAATAGTCGGCTAACTTCGGACGTGAGACACGTCCGAGACAGAAGGACCCGCCAGCGAAAGACCGGCGGGTTTTTTATTGGGTAAAATTCCCAAAACAGCCCAATAAAGCTCGAATTAAGCCTCTGCCGTTGACCGTCCCAAATGGCACGGCTATTGCTCAAAATCGTTATATTAACATGAAACTCTCCCTTCCAGCCCGCCGATCAGGAAGCGCCTTGCGCAAGCTTTTATCGGTGATGGCCGGAATCGCCCTCTTTTTAGTCATCATCGCCTTAATGGGTGTTTGGGCATTGGGTCGGTTCGCCCCCACCTTTTTGGATACGGCGCTTTTGTCGAAATCAGGCGCCCATCTTTCCGTCGAGGCTAATGAAACCAATCTCTACGCTGGCCGGGTGGAGTTCGACGGGCTCTCGATCAGTAACCCCAGCCGATGGCAGGAGCGCGAATTTCTTAAGGTCAAACACCTCGCCCTCGAAGTCGACGCCTGGGAATTCTTCTGGAAAGGAAATATCAAGGTGAAGCAGGCCGAACTGGATATTGACCGCGTAGTCATCGCGGGAAAGGCCGATTACTTGAACGATAATAATACGAAAGATATTATGAAGGGTCTTAAGAGTCCGGACGGCAAGGCTCCGCCCGGACCCGTCGATGCGCCGCCCGCCGCCAAGCGCCCGTTCCATGTCGACCACCTGAGGGTGAGGGTCGGACATATCATGATCATCTCCGGCGACGGCTCCCCGGAACGTCGGGTGATTGTGGACCGAGATTTTAACTTCGTTTTCGAGGCTACGGACATTACCGAAAAAAACTTTAACGATAAGGTCTCGCAGCCGCTGGGTCGCTTGGCTTTACAAAAAGTATCCACCGACGGCATGGATCTCATCATGGATCTGGCGCGCGAGCGGTTGCGCAAGTCGGTTACCGAAAAACTTCTCCAAGCAAAATAATCTCCCATGACTGAATCATCTTCCAACGACGGGGCGGCAGCCTCGGCCGAATTTGCGACCCGAATCGCCGAGCTCGAGGGCGAAGTGGCGCGCCTGAAGGACACGCTCCTACGCAGTCAGGCCGACCAACAGAACCAACAGCGCCGGCATCAACGCGAGCGCGAGGACCTCCGAAAGTTCGCGACGGCCAATCTGGTCGAAGAATTGCTCCCGTCGTTAGATGCTTTGGCGCTCGGCCTTGAAGCCGCTGCCGGCAAAGCCGAAGGGCAGGCCGTGGCCGAAGGTTTCCGGATGGCGGTCAACCAATTGCGTTCCGTGATGGCGGCGCAGGGGTTGGCGGAAATCAATCCGTTGGGTCAGGCTTTTAATCCCGGTCGGCACGAATCGGTCGGGCAAGAATCTCATCTTACCATCCCGGAGGGCTCGGTCTCACGCGTGGCGCGCGTCGGCTGGCTCCTGAACGATCGCGTCATCCGCGCCGCCGCGGTCTTCGTCTCGACGGGCTTTACCAAATAAGCATTTGTCATGGCTGAGGACTATTACGGCATCCTGGGAGTCGCTAAATCAGCGGCCGCCGAGGAGATTAAAAAAGCCTATCGCAAGAAAGCGATGGAGCTTCACCCTGATCGCAACCCAGGCAACAAAGAGGCTGAAGAGAAATTTAAAAAAGCGTCGCGGGCTTACGAGGTCCTGAGCGATGAGCAGAAACGTAAACTGTACGATCAACACGGCGAAGCGGCTTTCGAGCAAGGCGGCCCGGGCCCCGGCGGTGGCCGTGGTTTCAAGCGTGGGGCGGACCCGATGGATATCTTCAACCAAATGTTTGGCGGCGGTGGCGGCGGAAGTTTTTCCGACATGTTTCACGGCGGTAGCCCGAGCGGAGAAGGCGACGAGAATGCCGGCGAGGATTTACGCGTGGACATCAAAATCACCCTCGAGGAAGCGGCGGAGGGCGTAGAGAAGAAAATCCCTTACCGGAAACACGTGGCCTGTGTGAAATGTTCTGGATCCGGAGCCGAGCCCGGGGCGAAGAAGAGCCGTTGCGTCACCTGTGGCGGCCATGGCCAAGTCATCCGTTCGCAAGGATTTTTCTCCATGCGGCAGACTTGTCCGACTTGTCACGGGCAAGGGGTAAGCATCGATAAACCTTGCCGTCCCTGTTCGGGTGAAGGGCGAATTATTGCTGAGAGCTCGGTCGACGTCCGCATTCCGCCGGGCGTAGACAGCGGTACCAAGCTGCGTTCCAGCAATAATGGTTCGGCGGGGCGCCGGGGCGCCGCTTCGGGCGACCTCTACGTGGTCACGATGATTTTGGACCACGAACTTTTTGAGCGAGACGGGAATGACCTCGCCTGCACTATCCCGGTCAAATTCTCCGTAGCCGCGTTGGGCGGCCAGATCAATGTACCTAAGCTCAAGGGCAAGACCTTGCTCAAGGTGCCTGCGGGCACGCAGGGCGGAACGGTCTTCCGTTTGCGCGGAGAAGGGATGCCAAGTTTACGTGGGAGCAGTCACGGCGATTTACTGGTCCGCGTCGATATCGACGTCCCCAAGAAGATGACCGACAAGGAAAAGGAAGCCCTCAAGGCCTACGCCACCGCCTGCGGCGACGAAGCCGCGCCGGTCTCCGAATCTTGGCGGGCGAAGTTCAAGGAGTTCTTCCGTTAAGCCCCTTGCTCGATAGGGGTCAGGTCGTAAGGTGAACCCATGCCGCGCGACCCGGGCCAGACCGATCGACTTATCCGCCGTCTTCGCTGGGACGATTTGGACACTTCTTGGCTGATTGCTTTCGCGGGATTAGCCCGAGATGAGGATCTGGCTGGAGCGGGTTTGCGGCAACGTCCCCTGCGGGCCGGAGACCCTTCCGCCTCGCTGTTGGCTGCGCCGGGCCGCGCACGGGCACGTATCGTAGCCAGGCGCCCGATGGTGATCGCAGGCTTGGGGATGATCCCGCTCGTTTTTCAGGCTTATGGCGCCGAGTGCACGGGACGCGCGCTGGTCGGCGAAGGCTCTGGGGTGACGGCTGGTACGGTGGTCGCCGAAGTCGAAGGACCCGCGGCCAACTTACTCTCCGCCGAACGTATTCTCCTAAATTTTCTGCAACGCCTGAGCGGGGTTGCGACGACTACGCGTGAGCACGTCCGTGCGTTGGGTACGGCATCGACTCACCTGCTGGACACGCGCAAGACGACGCCCGGTTTCCGCATGTTAGAAAAATATGCGGTAGGCCAAGGGGGCGGCTTCAATCACCGGCTCGGATTATTCGACCGGATCATGATTAAGGATAATCACCTAGCCGCGGGAGACGCCTCATCCTCGGACCGCATTAGTACCCTTGTCCGGCGGGCGCGGGAAGTGCGGCCGGATCTGCTCGTCGAGGTGGAAGTAGATCGGCTTGATCAAATTGCGCCGGTCTTGGAGGCGGGAGCGGACGTCGTCCTTCTCGATAATTTTTCCCTCGCCCACCTACGCGAGGGCGTGGCGCTAATCCGCGGTAAAGCTTGGTGCGAAGTGAGCGGGGGCGTGAATCTTTCGACCCTTCCGTCGATCGGCGAAATCGCCCCAGACTTTGTTTCGAGCGGAGCCCTCACGCACGCCGCGCCATGGGCCGATCTCGGCCTCGATTGGGACTAACATCATGTCCTCCCTCGATAGCAGTATTCTTTTGGCCTTCCTCAAGGCAGGCGCTGCGCCGGTCAGCGGCGATAAGCTGGCGAAAGAATTAGGCATGTCGCGCGTCGCCATCTGGAGCCGGCTGGAGCGCCTGCGCGGCGTTGGATTTTCTTTTGAGGCCTCGACGCGCAAAGGCTATCGCTTGACGGAAGTTCCCCGTGCCTTGCACGGCGCTTTGCTTGACGCCCATCTTCGGTTTTTGAAAGTTCGGACAGAAGTAGAATTATTACCGCTGGTGGATAGCACGAACTCTGAAGCGGAGCGCCGTCTCGCTGCAGGCCAAGAGGCGCCGTTCGGAGTGCTGGCTTGCGCTCAAAGTGCCGGCCGCGGCCGCCTTGGACGGCGGTGGCATAGCACGCAGCCGGGCAACTTATACCTCTCGCTCGCCTTTCGCCCTTTCATTCCGCCCGACCGCTTAAAGCCTTTCACCCTTTGGATGGGCTTGGCGCTTTGCGCACACATCGAAGCGCGCTTAGGCTTACGTTTGGGTTTGAAATGGCCTAACGATTTGCAGCTTCCCGACGGCCGGAAGGTCGCGGGCATGCTGACCGAAGCCCGGCTGGATGCGGACTCCGTTCGTGAATTGGTTTTTGGTTTGGGACTTAATCTGACTGGCGCGCCCAAGGATTTCCCCGCCGAGATTCGCGCGACGGCTGGCTCGATTGAATGGGCCTTAGGCAAGACCTTGGATGTTAATCAAGAGGCCGCCGCGGTCATTGCCACACTCTTACAGGCTTGGAAGGATTTTGAAGAGGGAGCCTGGAGTCGGACCTTCCGCGCTCGTTGGCAAGCCTACGATATTCTGACGGGAAAGTCGGTGCGAGTCACCTTGCGTGGCAAGCCGATTGCTGGCATCGTCGATTCAATCGATGCCGATGGCTCCCTGATCTTGCGGACGGGCGGTAAGCGCCAGACGATCGTCTCATCGGGCGAGGTCACCTTACGTAAGCGATAACCAAGCAACCTTGCCCTCGGCGCTCCTCTCGCTAAATCTCTCGACGTGCCCATTCTTTGCCTCGATATCGGAAATACGCACACCCATTGGGGTGTCCTCCGCGGGCGCGAAGTGCTTGAGCAGGGCGAGCTCGGCACGGCTGCGATGGATCCTGACCAAGTCCGGAAATGGCTGGGCACGTTCCCAGTCAGCGGCATCGCCTTGGCGAGCGTGGTGCCCAACGCGACCCGGATGGCGCTACCGATTTTGGAGTCCAGCGGGCTGCCCTTTTATCAATTAAACCACGCGACCATCAAGGGGCTTGGTTTTGATTATCCCCGCCCGGCGGAAGTCGGCCAAGACCGCTTAGCCGATTGCGTCGGGGCGCAACTGGTATCGGGAGTGCCCGCCGTCGTCATCGGGATGGGCACCGCGACAACGGTGGATATCCTGACCGATAAAGGTTATGCCGGCGGAATCATCGCCCCGGGGCTTGGGGTTATGACAAAATATTTACACGAGCGGACGGCGCTGCTGCCCGAGCTCGACCCATCTACGCTGCTGGGCGGACCGGCCATCGGTAAATCTACGGTCGATGCCATGCGGGCGGGTTGCGCCTTGGGCTTTGCGGGAATGATTGGCGCCTTGCTCGATGGGGTTTGTGCTGAACTTGTCCGAGCGGGATTGCCTGCCCCCAGCGTCATCGTCACGGGAGGTGCGGCGATTTACCTACCGGTCGCCTGGCAGGCTCGGGTCCGGCATGAGCCTCACCTGACTTTGATAGGCTTGGCCGAGGCCCATCGTAGGCATTTCGCCCATGGAAAAGCCTGACCCGCTGGTAAAGCTCCGCCAGCTCTTGCCGTGGCTGTCCGCCGCGGTGATCGCCCAAGCTGGGCTGCTCGTCTTTGCGGTCTGGGCTAACCGCCTGCCCCCGGTTTGGCCGATTGTGGTCGGCGACCTAGGCTTTACCTCCGTCCTACTTTTCGTCCTTTGGCGGTACTTGGGCCGTCGGCGTTAGGCCTTCATTATCTTCAGCAGTGCCTTCCGGCGGGCCCTAATCTCAGTGCAGCCGGCTTTGGCCAAGCGGTCGGTCGAGAAGGCCTCAACGGTCAAGCTGGCGACCGCGGTGCCATAGATCATGGCTTGGCGAAGGGCGGCAAAGTCGGTCGACCCGGTCGCGGCCAGGTAGCCCAGGAGGGCTCCGGCAAAACTGTCGCCGGCCCCGGTGGGGTCGCGTAGTTCGGTAACTGGGTAGGCTGGTAGGGCGAAAAGGCCTTCTTCATGGAACAAGACTGCTCCATGTTCGCCTTTTTTGATGATGACCGTGCGACAGCCGTGTTCGCGTAATTTTCGTCCAGCGATGATGACGTTAGCTTCCCCAGTAAGTTTAGCGGACTCCGTGTCATTGATCACGAGCAAGTCCGCTCGGCGCATGACTTCGGCCAGACGTTCACGTTGGGTGTCGATCCAGATGTCGATGGTATCGGCCAAGACAAAACGCGGGCTCGTCAGCTGGTCGAGGACGTTGAGTTGCAGGTCTGGGCGGATGTTGCCGAGCATCACGAAAGGCGAAGCGCGGTGCGTTTCCGTCAAGCGAGGCTTGAAGTGTTCGAAGACATTCAGCTGCAAATCTTCCGTGTCACGACGGTTATAGTTTTCGTGGTAGCGCCCACTCCACGAGAAGGTGCGTCCAGTGGAGTCGGTGAGCAGCCCGTCGAGATTGATCCCGCGCTTGGCCAATTTCTTGCGATCACGTTCCAGGAAGTCATGGCCGACCACGCCGACGATGCGGGGCGGAGCAAAATAACTGGCGGCCAAGCAGGCGTAAGAAGCGCTGCCGCCCAAGATGCGTTTGCCAGTGGCGTGCGGCGTGATGATGCTGTCGTAAGCCACCGAGCCGACGACGAGGACGGGCTCCGGCGTGCGACCTTTGAAATTAATTCGGCGAGGAGTGATCATAGGAAAAGTTGTGGACGGGAGTCGCGGAGTTGGTGCAGGGCGAGGAAAGCAAGGGAGTGCTGGGCTGGATTTTTCGCCGCTTCGGCGAGAGCCAGTTTCGGCGAGAGTAAGAGCACTTCAATCTCCTCGTTTGCATCTGGGGCGGTTTTGCCCGAGGGTGTTACCCCCTCTAAAAGCACGAAATAACAGCGATTTGATTGGATGGCGGGGTTCGGCGCGCAGACGCCGAGGAGCGTGGCGTGGCCACCGACGTAGCCGGTTTCTTCTTCGGTTTCGCGTGCCGCGGTGAGGAGCGGATCTTCTTTCGTTTCCTGAACGCCACCCGGAGGCTCGGTCGAAAGATCGCGGATGCCAAAACGGTATTGGCGCACCATCACGATTTTTCCATCCGGCGTAATCGGCAAGGCCAAGACCCAGTCGTTGGCATGGATCACAAAAAAATCACCCTCTCGGTGATCGAGAGGGTGATTACAATGTTCTTTGAAAACCCGGAAAACCTTACAGTCGGCGTGGAGCGCTTCATGCTGGACGAACCAGCGTGCGGGCGCCGACATGTGCGGACCTTACTTAGTTTTTAACTTCTGACCGATTTGGAGCTGGGTCGCCTTGGCGTTAGGATTGAGATCCTGGAGAGCCTTAAGGGAGAGACCGGCTTTCTTGGCGATGGCGCCTAAATTGTCACCTTTGGCGACGACATATTCTCCAGGGCCAGCAGCGGCCGAAGCCTTGCCACCTTTTTCGGAGGCAACAGCAGCTGGCTTTTTAGCCGCAGCTTGGAGGGCGGCGATGGCGTCGTTATAAGTTTTGTTGTTTGCGTCGACGCCTTGCTTGACGGCGCTGAGATCGGCAGCGACAGCTTGGAGGTCGGCGGCCGAAGCCTTGCCGGCGAGGGCGGCGCCAACTTCAGAGGCGGCCTGTTGGGCAGCCACGGCGGCGAGGTTGGCGTTGGCGGCTTCACCTTTGGCTTTGATGCCAAGGACGAGACCGGCGGCGCCGAGTGCGAAACCTACGATTCCCACGATGAGCGGGAGCTTAGATTCGGATGAGGATGAGGAGATGCTGTCGTTTTCCATAGTGTGAGGAGTTTTGCGGGTTAGAACACTTGGAGATTAGCGGATTGACAAGGACGGCAACACAAAATCATTCTACCTAACGGGTTTCGGGCAGTATCTCAATTGGTAGAGTCCCTGCTTTGGGAGCAGGGTGTTGCAGGTTCAAGTCCTGTCTGCCCGACCACCCGTCGCCTTTTACGCTCAATTAACAGTTAAGCGTAAGACAGCGTCTGGCCGTTTTTTACCACGGTGACGTGGTTGGCGCCACCCGGCATGACTGAAGGCTCGGTGCGGCCGATGACCTTGGCTTCCAGACCCAAGCTGGCGGCAATCTCGAGGGCAACGGGCAAGTCTCTAGGCTCCAGGTAGACCTCCAATCGGTGGCCCATATTATAAACCTGATGCATCTCCTTCTCATCCGTGCCGCTGACCCGGGCGATTTCGGCAAAAATGGGCGGGGTGGGGAATAGGTTATCCTTAATGAAGTGAACTTGGCTGCCAAAGCGGCGGCACTTGGTCTGCCCGCCCCCGGAGCAATGTACCAGCCCTTTGACGCCAGCGGGGCCGAGGGCCTTGAGGAGGCGGATCGCGTAAGGCGCGTAGGTACGGGTGGGGGAGAGTAGCGCTTGGCCGACGCTCAGGGATGATCCTGGCAGGGGGTCGGTTAATTTATAGGGGCCACAGTAGGCCAGCGCCGCTGGGGTGGACTTGTCGTAAGTCTCGGGATATTTCTCTGCGTAGTACTTGGACAGAAGTTCGTGCCGGGCGCTGGTCAGGCCATTGGAGCCGATCCCGCTATTTTCACTGGCCTCATAATTACAGCGTCCGCCCGATGCGATGCCGATGATGACGAGCCCGGGAACGATGCGAGCCGCGTCGACGACGTGTTTACGCTTCAGGATGGCCGTCGCCGTAGAGTCGACCGTCAAAGTCGGGGTCAGGTCACCCACGTCAGCTGTTTCGCCGCCACCGGAACTGATGCCAAAACCTTGTGCGCGAAGCATCTCGAGGACTTCTTCCGTACCCTCGATGAGGTGCATTAAGATTTCGCCGGGGATGGCCCGGGCGTTGCGGTTGATGGTCGAAGAAAGAATCACCCCTTGCGTGATGCCGACGCACAGCAGGTCATCGATGTTCATCACGATGCTGTCTTGGGCGATGCCGCGGAAGACTTTCGCATCACCCGTTTCTTTCCACCAGAGGTAGGCCAAAAGCGCCTTGGTGCCAGAACCGTCGGAATGGGTGACCACGCATTGCTCCGGGTCGCCGGTGAGCCGGTCTTCGACGATTTTGCAAAAGGCGCTCGGGTAGAGGCCGCGGTCGAGGCGGTCTACGGCGGCGTGGACTTCGCTTTTAGAAGCGGAGACGCCTCGGGCCGCATAACGGCCTGAATCGGAGGAGGGCTTGCTTTCGGACGCCATGACTCTTGCCTGCTTATCTCCTGACCTGCTATTGGGTCAACGCCCTTCTCCCTCGTGCTGCGCTTCCTTTCCCAAAGTTCATGGTTACGAAGGCTATTTGCCGCTTTAGTCGGTTTAGCCCTCGGGCTCATTTTGGTCGCCGCATGGTCGTGGTGGAATCAGCGTTCCCTTCAGAATTTAGCCAATAACCTGATGCACGCGTACGTGACGCGAGATATTCAGGCGATGGAGAATCTTTTCTGCTGGGAGGGTGTTGATGAAAAAACCCACCGCCGAGTGCGCTTGGCGATCTTGCAAGAATTCGAGCTCACCGTCGAGACGGTGAGCGTGAAGGCCTTGCTCCCAACCGACGGTCAGGATGGTCCTGGCCTGCGACCTAATTTAAAGCCGTACGCCACGATTGAGGTTATCTACGCCACGCCCGAACGCTTGTCGGCGGCCTTTTTGGCCGGCCGGCAGGGACTTTCCGGCCACCGGCTGATCGTCATGATACCTGGCAACTGACGCGCATTCTTGACACCCGCCTTTCCTCTCTCACTTATAAATTCCTCATGGCTGATAAGAACGACAAACATCCCGAAGGTGTCACCGGTAAGTTTTACGTCGATACCCAGTGTATCGATTGCGACCTTTGCCGCGAGACCGCCCCCAAGTTCTTCATGCGCCAAGACGACGGCGGCTACTCTTATGTCTTCGCTCAGCCTACAGCCCAAGAAGACATCGATAAGTGCATGGAAGCCCTGGAAGGCTGCCCGGTCGACGCTATCGGTAAAGACGGCGAATAAGCTTCCGCTCAGGAAGTTTTTGAAAGCCCCGCTTGCGGGGCTTTTTTGTATCTGCTTCGGCTGGCATCCGTACCCGTTCGCTGTAAGTTGAACCTATGGGCATCAAAATCTCCTGCGAATACCTCGGCGATCTCCGGGTCCGGGCGACCCATGGGCCTTCCGGTACAGTACTTATCACGGACGCCCCGGTGGATAATCAAGGCAAGGGAGAATCGTTTTCGCCGACCGATCTCACGGCGACTTCTCTCGCTACGTGTATTATGACGATTCTCGGCATCCAGGGCAAAGGGCTGAATCTGGATTTCCGTGGTCTGCGCGTTGACGTCGAGAAGCACATGACCGCGCAGCCGCCCCGCCGTATCGCCAAGCTCGAAGCCGCAATCCACATGCCCGCTGGCATCGCCGAAGAATTACACGACCGTCTTATCCGCGCCGCCAACGCCTGCCCAGTGAAACAATCTCTCCACCCCGATATCGAAATCGTGCTGGTTTGGATTTGGTGAGGGCTGAATTGATGAGATGCAATGGGTAGGGGCAGCACCGCGTGCTGCCCTAGTCTGTCTCTGCCTCGGGTAGGGACGGCTCTCCGAGCCGTCCGTTCGCGGACAGACGTGCGCACCTCGATCGAGCGTCTCTACTCTTAGTAGTGCCCAACGGCGGGTTCGGAGAACCTCGCCCCACCCAAGACACCGCGCCGGTCTCCGGTTTTCCTTTGAGCGCTGTATCCCTCTGGCCAACTGGCCCACTGATCAACCGGTCAACTAACGTTGCATCCAATGAGCTGCCACCCGCCACCCGAAACGATTGCCTCCACCTTTGCACTTTTGCACGCGGCTCCGCCGCAGTTGCACCTTTGCACGGCAACTTTGTTTTTCCCCATGTCCCCATGTCCCCGTGTCACCTTGCCCCCATGTCCCCGTGCGCTGCGCACCCGCGCATCGCGTCACCACTTCCGCTTCTTATGCCCGATTGAGGCATAATAGACCAGGTAAGCGTAACAGGGAACAATCACCCAATAGGCTTGGCGGACGCCGAAGTGATCGGCGATCCAACCATAACCGAGCGGCATGAGTGCGTTGCCACACAGCCCCATGATCATGATGGAGGCACCGAGTTTCGTGAATTTTCCCAGACCATCGAGCGCGAGGGGCCAAATCCCCGCCCAAGTGAGCGAGTTTGCGAATCCCAAAAGAACGACGAACCAAAGCGAAAGATCGGTGTGATGTCCGAGGATTGTGACGGGCAACCGAACGAATACGATCAGCAGCGAAAGCATTACGCCCAGCGCGGTACAGAGGCGAAGGGCGGTGACTTGCGAGATGATCCGCGGAATGAAGGCGATCCCCATGAGGTAGCCGGAGATCATCGCGGTGAGCGTGAAGGCCGGGAAAACTTTCGCCTCCAAGAGTGGCAAGCCCATTGATTGGGCATAGGGAATGATCGTATCGACGGTAATCACCGAAGCGCCGACATGCAGGAAGATGCCGAAGGCCCCGAGGATCAGGTGCGGGAATTGGAAGATACTGGTTTTGTCCGCATTGGCTTCGGCGACCTCCGCCGTCTCGTGTTCGGTATCGATTTCCGGAAGAGGCGAGAAGCGAACCAAGAATCCCAAGATTAAAAGGGCGCCGCCGACAAAGGCGTAGGGCAGGGCCACTCGGCGAATCAGTTCGTCCAACGCGGCAGCCTTGGCGAATGGTGACATGGTGCCTAACTGCTGAAAGAGGTCGGTATCAGTCGCGCGCAGGATGACCGCTGCGAAAAGTAACGGAGCTAAAATGCCCGCGCCCTTATTACAGATCCCCATGAAACTGATGCGCCGCGCCGCCGTCTGCTTCGGCCCGAGCACGGTGATATAGGGGTTTGCGGCGGTTTGTAAAATGGCCAAGCCGGCGCCCAGCGTGAAGAGCCCACCCAAGAAGATGCCGTAGATGCGCGTGAGCGCGGCGGGCACGAAGAGGAACGCGCCGGCGGACATAATCCAGAAACCGATCATCATTCCGCGCTTAAAGCCGGTGCGCTTCAGGAGGAAGGAAGCTGGGACGGAGAAAAGCAGGTACGAGATGTAGAAAGCAAACGTGACCAAGTAGGCCTCGAAGTGCGTCAGCTCGCAGGCAATCTTAAAATAGGGAATCAGGATCGCGTTCACCCACGACACGAACCCGAAGATGAAAAACAGCACCCCGATGATCCCGATGGAAACAGCCGTCTCCCGCGGGGAGAGGTCGCTCGCCTGGCGCGCGGCGGTCATTTTTATCATGAGGCTTAAAGAACAGGTATGCCCAGAGGTAAGGTCAGCGCAAGGTAAACGCGCTAAAACCAAGGAAAGGGACGGGCAAAAGGCGGAGTAAGCGCAGGACGAGAAGGGCCAATTAACTTTATAAAATCTATAAGAACAGAATGGCTTGACCCTTCAAGGACGACGCAGCCATTATAGAATAATGACAGCAAGAATAATATGTTCAGTGCTTATGATGATATCATTTGAACCTGCCCTGGCTAAGACAAGCGGAAGTCGGAAGGACATGACGCCAGTCTCCGCAACCGAGGTCGTCAATCTTGCGGATTTAAAAGCCTATGATCCGGCAGACCAGCTTAAATTATCCAAGATTTGGCAGGAGTTCAGAAACAACTACAAGGTGAATGCCGACGGAGAATTTGAACCATCGCAAAGGGTCAATTTCTGCCCAGATACGAAAGAGGCGCAGACGGCCTTCCTTCATTATATAAAAAACAATCAGACGGAGTTAACCGTGCATGAGCAGATACGCTGCGGCGAGTGCAGCGGAACGGGCCGGATTCCGGGTCCGCATTCCACTTATTACACTAATCCCTATACGGGATACAGGTATTACGATTCGGGTTATTATCCCTATGATTATTATCGGTACACCGCTCAGCTGCCGACATATACCCTGGATCAGACGGCCATAGCACACACAAGGTGCGGCGGGACAGGAAAGATCGAAGCTATTATTATTTATAAACTTACCTATTCAGGACAGCCGCCCCAGCGGGCGCCTAAGCCCGCCCAAGGTCATTTCATGCAACTCATGGCGAAGGCAAAGGGCGGAGAAATCTCTTCGTATCTTGAATTGGCTGAATGTTACGCTACAGGCTCAGGTACCAAGCAAGACGCAAGGTCAGCAGTCGAGTGGTACGCGAAAAAAGCCCTAACGAAAGATTTCAAAGCGGCGGCCTTGCTCGCCAGAATGTATGAAACTGGCGGCCAGGGACTGGCGCAAAGCCGGCCCATGTCTATCGCGCTTGATATCGTCAGCCAGCGACTGGGTTCCGAGACGGCCTACGAACAGATGATTGGAAAAAACTATGGGCCAAAAGAATTCCTGACGGGAAGATGGTTTGCAAAAAAAATCTTGAAAGAGTTGCAGTCCGGAACCCCCCACGAGGCTATTTTTACCTCAGAAGGTGTAGATGGGGTGATTCGGGATGAAGTCGCAGAATCAATTAAATACCCGGATCGGTTGATCGCGAAGAATAGTTATGAAATCGGGATGCGTCAACTAACGGGCAATCATGCCGGGTTACCCGACTTGTCGGCAGCTTATGGTTCTTTTATAGAGGCAGCCCGACGCGGACAACCTGACGGATTGCAATGTCTTGGTTCGTTCAGCGAGAAAGGGCTGCATGTCCCACAAAATAGAACCGCCGCCTTCGTGTTCTACTCCTTGGCCAATTCCTTAGGCTCTGACGAAACGGACGCCTTAGCCATAAGGTCGATTGAACAAAAATACCGAACTCCTGCGGCTCGAGAGCTTTACCTGCGCCTACTTAAGACTTTCCGGGCCTCGGCACAGACCTTGGAGGACTTCGATGCGGTTAGCTCGCTCGAAGAGGGGTAGCCCAGGCTTTACTTAGTATATTGACACAAGATTTTTTAAGTAGCATTTTATTACAAATGAAACAAATCGCCATCAGCTGCCTAGTCGCAATCGGGTTCAGTGTTTCCTTACTCGCTCAGGCTGAGTCAGATGGACTATCGGCAAAACGGCGTGAGCTGCAATCTAAGTTAGCCGCGTGTAATGCGAAGATTTATCCTAATCCGGAGAAAGCCACCGCGGAGGCGCAGCTGGAATTCGAACAATTCGGCAAAGAGCTTTCTGCTTTCCAGCAGACCGTGCTCAGCTTTGAAGACGGACTTTATATTCGATGGAACTCCAGGTCCTATTGGGGTGACCGCTATTGGCAAAGTGGTCCAGGAGCTTGCTTTCTTGTCCAAAAACTGAAGGCCCAGATGGATATTTTGGCCGCACTGCAGGTGCCGACGGTCGGTCCGTTTAAGCGACCCGACTTAAACACGACTCAAAAAATCTTAGATGCGACCAAGAACTGCCTAGATCTAGACCGGGACCTAGAATTGATTGTTAAGAATTATCTAAACCAGACCAACAGAACGACGACGACCACGCCGTCGACGAGACCAAAAATAACAGTTACCAAGTAATAGCGGGGCTGAGTTCCAAAAGAAAGGCCGCCTGATTTGGCGGCCTTTCTTTTGGAATGAGTCAGGGTTCAGTTGCTGCAGCCGCAACCGCCGTTTCCGCAGCCGCCACTCTTGGCTTCGGCCGCAGGTTGTTCGGAGCCACAGCAGCTGGCCGAAGCGCCTTCTTCCGAAGAGCAGCAACCGCCTTCGGAGGCTTCGCTGGTGGAGCAGCAACCGCCTTCGGAGGAGGATTCGCCGGAATCGCAACCGCCGCCGCCACAGCAACCGCCCGACTGGTGCGGGTGGCCGTGGGAAAGTTCGGTCAGCTCAGCCGCGCGGACAGAAGCGACTTTGATATCGAAGTGCAGCGTCTTTCCGGCGAGGGCATGATTGCCGTCGAGGACGACTTCGCTGCCTTCGATCTGCTTGATCGTCAGCACGCGCATGCCGAGGTTGGTTTCGGCGTGGAAGCGCATGCCGACTTGCGGCGTGTTGGCGCCAAAATGCTCGATCGGGACGCGTTGCAGTAATTTATCGCTGTATTCGCCGTAGCCGAGATTCGGAGGAACGAGGACGTTCTTCGTGTCGCCGACTTCCAGGCCTTCGACGCCTTGTTCGAGACCGGGGATGATGTTTTGGGCACCGTGGAGGTATTCCATCGGACCGCGATCGCCGGAGGCATCGATGATGTTGCCCTGCTCGTCTTTCAGGGTGTATTCGATACCGACGACAGTTTCTTTGGCTACGCGCATAGGATTAGGACAAAAAACCTATGCGGGAATTAAACCAAAGCAAGGAGAGTCGGCATCTAACCTTGACCGTCGTTAGGGGGGCTTTTGGCTATCTTTCCACCCTGCTGCTGGGGCCGTAGCTCAGTTGGTAGAGCGCGTCGTTCGCAACGACGAGGCCGTGAGTTCGAACCTCATCGGCTCCACCAGGAGGGCAGGCTTATTCGGCTGAATTTTCAAGGCGGCGAATATTTGCGTTCACCGGTGCAATCTCGGCCAGCTCATCGCGACTGGCTGCCCCGCCGAGTTCCCGGACGCGTTCACCTTGTGGGCGGATGCGGGTCTCGTAACTGCCGATGGCGGCATCGAGGCTTTCGGAGGCGGCAAGCAGGCCTTTGCGGACCTTGGTAAAATGTTCGGCAAATTTGACCAACCGATCAAAGAGCTCCGTCGCTTCCGCGGCAATCTTGCCGGCGTTCGCCGCTTGGGTGTGCTGTTGCCAAGCGAGATTGATCGCTCCGAGGAAGCCAATGAGCGTGGCGGGGGTCGCGATGAGGATGCCCGCGCGTCCGGCGTCCATGATCAGGTCGTTATCACCTTCGAGCGCGGTGCTGAGGAGTGATTCGGCCGGCAGGAAGAGCACGACTTTGTCGAACGGGGTCACGCCTTGTTTCTCCATGGCCGCCGAATAGTTTTTGGCGGCGAGGTCACGGATGGTCTTCTTTAACTTGAGCGCATGGGAGGCGACCAGTTCGCGGCGATTTGGCGCGGCTTGGTCGGCGAGTGCGACATCAAACTCTGGCACCTTGGAGTCGATGATGATGCAGCGATTGCCCGGGAGCTTCACGATGAGGTCAGGGCGGGAGTCGTCCTGCGAAACCTGCTCGGCGAAGTCGCAATGCGGGCTCAAGCCGGCGGCTTCGACGACATTACGGAGTGTCTGTTCGCCCCACTTGCCGCGATGTTGCGAAGACTTCAGGACGGAGGTGAAGTCCGTCGTGCTGGTTGCGAGGGCGGCCGTGGTCTCGCTAATAGTCTGCATCTGATTCCGGACAGCGGCGAGCGCATCGCCTTGGCTCGACAGGCTTTGTTCCATGGTCTGGCGATAGTTGCCCAGGGCGGTATTGATCTGGGCGATGAGCGGTGTGACTTGGCTGGCGACTTCCTTGGTGACGTCTGGCGTCATGCCTTTAAGCACGTCCGTGCTCATCTTAGAAAAGGAGATCTTGAGCTCAGCGAGATCGCGTTCATGCCGCGTGGCGGCTTCGGCCTGCGCTTTGCGATTGTCTTCGCGGAGTTGATTAACGCCGCGTTCATTACCTTGCTGAGCTTCGGTGAGTTGCTGGTAAGCCGCATTCCGGGCGGCTTCCGCGGCGGCCACCCGAGATAGGGCGTCGGTCTTGGCGACGCGCTCGCTTTCAGCCGTGGCCTGGGCGGCGGCGAGTTGGCGGCGGAGCTCATCGATCAGCAGCGAGCTATCCTTGTCGCCGATGGCCGGTTCGGTGGATTTGAAGAATGAGACGTAGATCACTACGGCGAGGACGGCGACCAACAGGTAGGGCGTAAGGGATTCCATGAAGTTATTGTAGAAAGACTCAGACTACCCGGCCGACGTGTTTCCGCAACTTATCAGCGAGGGTCATTTTCGATGGCCAACTCATTACCAGCCGCCCAAGCGGCTTCATAGGCTGCGACATAATCTGGCGACGACCAAGAGGGGGAGGCGGCATCACCGCCGAGGCCGGCGATGAAACCGTAGCGTATCCCGTGCGCGATCCGGCGACGGCGAGGGTTTTCGCGCCCGGCACTCCATTCGGCGACTTGCTGGTCGCGGGCGTCGGGCAGGGGAGAAAGGACGGAGCGACCGACCATCCAAGCCACGACGGAGGCATGATTCAGATCACTGATCCGTTTACCTAGTTCCATCGGCGGCGGAGCGCCCGCGCGGCCGGCGGTAATGTGGGCGCGCACTTCGATTTGCAGAGCCACCCGCCACCTTTCGTCTACCGTCAGAAGGCCAAAATCAAAGTCAGGGTCATCGGCGGCGGTATCACGTAATTCGACCCGGGCGTACTGCCGCCATTTCGCTAGCCATGCGTCCCACTTTTCAGTGCCGCGGAGGGGAGGCTTACCGAGCCATTCGGGAATATCTTCGCGCACGAGAAATTGGGTTTATGACCCTGAATTGAAGTAAATCGGCCGTCCATGCAAGAAAAAGGTGAATAATTGTTCACTATATACGAAGGTTTATACTGAAACGAAGGCCGGCGATCAGGCTAATAAGAAGAATTTCGTCAAATTCGTTAAAACTAATCGAACTATTCTTCAAGTTTGGTGTTATCCCCTTGTACCCTACCTCCAGTGAATTGCCCTATTTCGACCCCACGTGAACGCCGGGCCTACCTGCCCTTTTACTGCCTATGTTTATTGGGCACCGTTCTCCCCTCCACCTTCTTTGGCCAGGGAGCCCCTGCCGCCGCTACCACTACCGCCCCAGCGGTCGTCGCCGTCGCAGCAGCGGTACCAACCCCCGAACTTTTAGGCACCGATAAAGTCGGGCCGGTTATTCTGCGCGATGAAACCGTCGCCCAAATGTTAGAGCTTTTGCAGCGCTGGACCGGCAAGTCGGTTCTTCGTCCCCAGGCGCTACCCGCAAACGTCTACACGCTTTCGCTGCCCGCCTCGATTACGCGCGACGATGCCCTCCTCGCGATCGAGACCTTGCTTAACCTTAACGGCATCGCGGTCATCCAGCAGGGCGATAAATTCCTCAAGGTCGTCCCTAACCTCGTCGCCAAGGCGGAGTCGCCGACGTTGCTCATGGAGAGCACACTCAAAATGCCGCCCAGTGGCCGCATCGCTTCCAAGATCTTCACGCTCAAACACGCCAGCGGGCAGGAAATGGTCCTCCAAATCTCCGGCATGCTGAATAGCACGCTCGCTTCTCCGCCAATCTACTTCGCGCGCAATAACGCCCTGCTCGTTACCGACTCGATTACTAATCTCCAGAAAGTTGAAAACTTGGTGCTGCAACTGGATCGCCCGCAGCTCGATGTCATCGCCACTAAGACGTATTCTTTGACGAACGCCGTCGCCACCGACTTAGTCAATAAGTTGACCGCCTTGCTGCGCACGCCAGCTGCCACGGGTGGAGCGCCTTTCCGTTTGAGCACCGGCACGAGCTTCACCGCCGACGAACGGACGAACCGCATCATCCTGATGGGCTCGGCCGACCAGCATGAATTCTTTGATAAGCTCATTAACACCCTGGATTCAGCTTCGGCACCCAACACCAAGACGGACGTAATCGCGCTCCGCCACTCGGACGCGACCCAGGTCGCCACGATGCTGACGCAGTTAGTCACCGGCCAGGTCGCCGCCGCCACCAAGGCAAGTGGGACCTCAAAAACCTCGCCGGGCGCCCGCGCGGCTACGCCCGTCGTGGCGGCTCCCGTCGCCACGGCCGCCGCCGCCGGTGCGGCCCAAGCAGGTGCCGATGAATTCAGTAGTACTGTGACCGTATTGCCGGATGTCCGCAGCAACTCGATCATTGTTTCTGGAACTAAGGATGACTTGCGTCTACTTCATGACTTAATCGACAAGGTCGACGGCTTACTCCCTCAAGTGCGCGTCGAAGTCGTCATCGCCGAGGTGACCTTGACGGACAGCGATACCAGCGGAATTTCCTCGCTGAACATGACGGTGACGAACGGCAAACTTACGAGTATCGGCGGCACGTTCCTTTCGGCCGCTGGCGCCAATGGTTCAAGCTTAGGGGGTCTCGCTGGCGGCCAAGCGACCATCAACAGCAGTGGCAACTTAACCGGTATCATCGGCCTCGCCTCCACGCCCGCCAAAAATGATGCGCGGATTCTCTCCTGCCCAGCCATCACCACCACGCATAATAAAGAGGCGACAATCTTCGTCGGCCAATCTCTCCCGGTCATCACCGGGGTGACTTCGACGGCCAACACCAGCAGCTCGACCGGCCTGACGACCAGCTCGACGGTTTCCATGCGCGATATCGGTATTCAATTAAAGGTCCTGCCATTGATCGGCAAAGATGGCGCCGTTCAACTACAGGTCAGTCAATCCGTAGAAGACATCATCGACCACGTCATGGTCGACGGTAACAGCCAGCCCATCATCGGCCGCCGGACGACGGATTCCTTTGTCAGCGCGATGAGCGGAGAAATCATCGTCCTCGGCGGGTTACAGCGTCGGCAGAAAATCAAATCCACCAGCCGACTCGGCCCCATTCCGTTCTTGAGCGACTTATTCGGCGGAAGCCAAAGCGAAGAAACTCGTACGGAGCTGGTGATGTTCCTACGCCCTTATGTTTTGACGAACACGGCC
>Ga0209596_1001170_pt1 | contig 22983 bp, 43 predicted proteins | sample M_130807_MF_Meta_FD_187314 | JGI IMG/M metagenome (GOLD analysis project Ga0209596, IMG submission 187314) | Freshwater microbial communities from Lake Montjoie, Canada to study carbon cycling - M_130807_MF_MetaG (SPAdes) (version 2) | ecosystem: Environmental > Aquatic > Freshwater > Lake...
TAGTTTGGTTACCCCATGCGCATCGTGAACATACTGCTTAATGAGAGGATCGAGCTCGAAGGTACCTGGGAATTGTTCAACAGTCTTAACCCAACCAGAATTAAACGTCGGCGTATCAATCCATTTAATGTTATACAGCTCTAATAACTCTACAAACTCTGGATTATGCTGACCTTTGAGCAACCCTATGGCAAAATGACTAACATCCTTTACGGAGGTAAGAAGCTCATTCATTTGCATCTGTTCAACAAGCTGAGTAATAGCATCATACTGATAATTGTAAAGACACCTCTTGCAGTCTTCAATTGATAACTCAACTTGATATGTTTTATTAATCTTCATATGTTTATTATACGGCTGTTCCTTATTTGTAGGTCGCCATCATTACAGACTTCTTGTGGGTAATGTTAGCAATACGCTTTAGCCCATCTAAACTCCATTCCACCATATCAGCCAGTTCCCAATCGCCTAGATTACGGCCAGATTGATCAGCTTCGAAGCTTTGACCTTCACCAATCTTATAGTTTTGTTTGACTTGCTCTAAGCTACTAGATGTAACCACTACCTTCCATTTATACTTCTGTTTGCCTATCTGAGCTCTCAGCCCGTCTAAACTAATGAAGAGTAATGCCGTCATTCCTTTCTCCCTTCCGAAAGCCCAACAATCATTTATGTTACCGTACATTTCATTTGAACCATCAGAGAGCTTTACACTCCCGACTTGTGATATAGAGTATTTGTTCATAGCTTATTATAAGGCTGTTCCAATCATACATTGCTTCTGAATATATTGCTTACGTCCAGCTAAGTCAGCACTGAATCCCATCTCCTTTAACATCTTCTTTAAGTAATTAGCAATATAGCCTTTCTCTTCTAAGATCTTCGAAGGACACATACCTTCATCTAATTTATCAAAATATTCATTAACTGTAAAGTTATCCGTAAGAAACTTACGAAAATTAGTCTGCTCACTCTTCTGCCGTTTAAACCTAGCAACAACTCTAGTATTACCAACACTACCGTAAAGTAGGAATAAACCATCCCACTTGAATAAGTCTTTGTTGAATGTGCTCATATTATATTATATCTCAGTTCCTTATACCTTGAACGTTGCCCACCAATGCGAGTTAGCCTTAACTCCCATCCCACCCTTAAAAGGTTTTTCCTCCGTACCATAAGCTAGTACGGGTATACCTAGAGCCTCAATATCGTTCTTGAAGTCAAGAGCAGTCTTATCGAACTTATAGTAAAAACCTCTACGCGCCGTATACGTACCATCTTTATGGCGCGTTACCAAATCAGCTAAATAGCCGATCTTTTCCCTTACTTCTTTCTCTTTCATAATGGCAACGACTACTTCAGCTACTTGTTTCTTTGTCATATGTAATTATATGAAAGTTCCGTTATTACCCCTTAAACTTCTTGAGGTACTCATCATGGAATACTATCTCTATTAAAGCCTTAGACTCAGCAGATCCAAGCTCAATCGTAGCTTTACCTTCATCCAAGATCTTGTAAATCAGCTCTTTTAATACTTTGTTGTTCATTGTATGTTTATTATAAGGCTGTTCCTATTATTCAACAATACCGCACATAGTTTATGCTCCTACTGCAGCATAATACCCTACTGCTTGTACCCAGAGTTTAGGTTCAGAAGGACTGCTAAAAATAGGCGTAAAGGTCGGCACACATCCGCAAAAATAGATAATGGCCTCTGTTACAATTTCTTGCTCACTTTCGTCAATAATAGTATTGACTGGATGCTTCCAGTTAATTTTGTTCTGCACTTTAGAGAGTGCTTCGCGCATCTGCACAACTGTGTATTTATTATTGTCCATGAGATAAAACTATTCCGAGATGTTGGTAAAGACGTTCAGCGCTATTTAAATCAATAAGAACGCTATTTTTGCAATTTTCAAAAACAATTTCGATCACAGGTTGAATGTCATCAACGATTACCCTATTAATATTAACTCTTGTTTGAATGTCCATAAGTTATTATATTTTAGTTCCTAATCGTAAAAACCTTCATCGCGTAAATGCTTTTGCATTGCAATAAATGCAACTATAAGCAATATAGGTACAATGATAATAGGCAAAGCTACTAAACAAAGTATGAGGAACAATACGTGCATGTCTATTCCCAAGTCAAATGCTTTTCAGCTATCCATTCCTTCCCATCGTACTCTTTAATACTCCAGAAAATATTATCTGGGATCTCTACAATTTTAAGTCGGGACAAATATGATGAGGCTTTTTCTCCGAGAACTTCGACAGTACGAATTAAATTAATATCATCTCTGTGTATACTATCTACGGAAAAGTACCCTAATGGATTAGATGGTAACTTACTATCAACTTGTATATTTGTTGCAACATCTACTGTAAACATTCGTAAACATATTTGGCTTGTACTTAAAGCTTCTTCGTCTGTTATCCGTTTAAAGAATTGGTTAGCTAGCGAAGCATCCCAACAAAGCTTATATGGATAAAGCGTAATACCTGCTAAATCAGCATAGTATTTGTATCCAATATACGATAGGTCAAAGGCACCGTGTATAGAATTGATAACGATTTTTTGCATATTAATTGTCAAACCAAAAGATTAACCGTACCTCATGATTACGTTCTAAAGACTTTACAGCAGCTAAGAGCGCTTTATATTCTGGACCACCATACTTAACTACCTTTGCAAACTCTTTAGAGGTGCACCAGCTACGGCCATGCCAGTCTGGGTTAGTAACTGCGCGAGGTTTATCACTAATCGAGTCTTCGATATACTTACTTCCACATTTTTCTACCCATCGGGCAGCTGTAACACTATCAACATATTTGTCGCTACATCCACTACCAGGCATGAGTTTATAATCAATATAGACCGTATTGTCATGATCTGCAGCCCAAGACACATCTTTAGGTATGCCTCGACCAGCAGTCTCTGGTGAGCTATAACCTCTCACTCCCGCAAGCTTATCAAACAGATTGTAAGACCTGCCTGGATTAAACTTACCACCAAAAGGATACCAGACCTTAGAACTAGCTCCCTTATATTCAACGTAAATGTGTATATCGCATCCCATATGTTTATTATACTAACGTTCCGATTTATTTATTTGCTGCACCGATATGAGAATTAGAAATCATCTCACCAGTCTTGGTCTTACCAGAAAAGAATACATACTTACCATCATGCAATTCAACCCTCTTAGAGTCAGAAGGAACTGAAGCAACATTAGTATCTAAGATTCGCTTACCATTAAACGTTTTATCCGTTTGCTTAATAACGGGCTTGTCTTTCTTCGAAACTTTATTAGCGTCTCGACTAACATAAGTTGCCATTAAGTTCTCGAGAGAACCTGCACGGTCAATACGCTTTTGAATATACTCCTCAGAAGTATAAGTCGTCTGTTTGCCAGTCACCGTACAAGTAAGGGTTAATTTTTTCATAACATTATTATATCACAGTTCCAGCTAGCTTGTCTTCAAGCTCTTTAATCCTTGACTTAGCCTCTTCTAAACGTTGCGTTAAATCATGCGCTAATAAAGCTAATCGAATAATATGCTCAGGCTCATGTAAAAAAACCGTTGCACTTCCATCAGCATTAATAGTAACAATATCAGCTTCAGTTATAGTTTCTGTCGAGTTCATAGTTGTTTTAATTTTAAAATCTTTTTACGGTTTAAATTTAAAGGCACACGTTTAAAAAACCACTTATTTTTGTTCAGCGATATTTTAAAATATTCTAATTTATATTTTGGAAATATTTTATCTTTACTAAAACATTGTTCAATATGTTGAATTTCTTTATTAGGTAGATTGGGGTGAAGACAAAACTTGCAAGTTTCCCATAGCAAAATACTTAACCCGTCTGTTGTATTAACTGAATATATCTCATTACTAGAATTCCGCCCAAGTATGATAGAAGGGCAGTCATCTGAAATATGCAAGTGTATTAGATCTTTATTTACAAGTATAACTTTGTTGTTATACCCAGCTTCTGATTTAATTAAAAATGATTTCACAACCCTATTATAGAGTAGTTCCAATTTAAATCCATTGACCCTCAACATCAAACCCTCTATTTTTAGATATAGTGCACGAACCTATTTTAGATAAGAATAAAATAGTTTTAGCAAATATAGGCTTACCTCTACTAACTATGTTGCCTTTATTATCAGCACATTCATTAGCAATCAATTCTTTTAATAATTCTATCGGAGTATTATTTGATAGTTGAGTATTTAACCCGCCCATTAATGGTATTTGCTCATGTTTTTTACCACACAAACAAGCTGATACTACCGTCCCTTCAATTTCAAATATAGGTGAACCACATTTAGGGCAGCATTTATTATTTTCTAACAATGGATTACTCATCACATTACTTAACCTTTAACTGGGATTCTTCTAGATCTATATTAGAAGGAAGTATTGTACTATCGTCTTTTAAATAAAAATGATATACATTATATCCATCTAGTTCTTCTGATGCAGGTATAGTTTCAATGCTTGTGGTGAGCACATATATATTTATACTTTAAGATGGACGTTAGGCATTGCTGTATGCAACCTTTCATGAAGAAGTATTATACTTTCTGCATCTCTAACATCCCTAATATAATCTACATGATCGTATAAACACTGCTTAGCTTGTTCTAAAGTATCGAATTCAAAATATCCTTTTGCAGGCAATTCATTACCAGGCCAGCTAAATGCTTTAGTAGCACCCATTAAAGGCATATACATATTATTATCTAAACGACGTATAGTCAGATAGCAGCTTCTATATTGACCTAATTCCCATACTCCTCCTTTTACATTAGCTTGCCAAGTACTCGAATCATAAAAAATAGGAGATTTAAATCTTTCAATCATACCTTATTGTATTAAATTTCCTGCACTAAAATATCATTCGTACATACATCATTTAACATAAACTTATTATCTTTAAATTTATACATTTGGTTATGAGATATGCATGTTATGACACACCCTACTTCTAGACCTAGTTCATTTAATCGTGAACAGTAATTATTATTTGAGGGTAGGGATATAATTATTGCACTTTCACCCGGCAGTAAGTTTGATAAAGATTTAATTATTAGTATTTATTCGATTGTGGGTAATGATTGTAAATCTTTAAATCTTTATTTGTCAGTACATATACCCCGCTATGCTGAACACATATAGCCGCACACTCATTAGCATATTCAATAGCTATACCTATATTACCAGTGTCAAGTAAATAGTAAGTTAAAGCTGCTAGAAATGTATCTCCAGCCCCGCACACATCAACTACTTCAACCTTGCGGGAAGGATAAATTGTACCAATATATTCGACCCCTCTTTCTCCAAGCGTAGTTATTAAATTGTGACAACTAGTCTTAAGCTTATCTCTTTCTAGTTTATTAATTTTTACATACGCATTGCGGTACATATCTAACCACCCTAAATTATCTATTTTTGTGTCAATAAGTATATGTCCGTTAAAAGTAGCGCAGACTTCTGATATATTGCTCGCGTTTAAAAAGCCTTTACTATAATCAGATATGACTATTGCATCATAAATGCTATAGTCTTGCACTTGACTAAGCTTAAAAGGTTCAGCAAGAGTGTCTTGATCTACTCTTATAATATGTTGCTTAGAGCGTTCATCTATGTATCTAGTCTTAATGCTCTTTACAGTACCAGTAATAAAATCGACATCGCATCCAAATGCTAATAAATTATTATAAACATTAGCAGCCATACCATCTTCTTTACGGCCATGATTTATTTTTAAAATAGGTACCGGAGCCTCTGGGCTCAAGCGGTCAACTGAGCCATAAAAATATTCATCAACACAACTATCACCGACTAATAATATCTTGAATGGTTTTAGTGGTTGAATATTGTTCAATTCTGTCATAAAATTTAATCTCATTACAATAACAAGCACCTATAATGCTTTGTCCTATATAATCGCTTCCTTTGACCATAATGTCTGGAGCGTACTCTCTGATTAAAGTCTCTAGCTCTAGATCACTATCAAATACCTCAACTTCATCTACGCTCTTTAACGCTCTAAGTAGGGTTATACGCTCATATAAACCATTGATAGGCCGGGTCGAACCTTTGAGCTCTTTAATTCTCCTATCACTATCAATTAATACAAGCACAGGTCCAAACGTAGCTGCATACTCTAGAAGCTTAATATGGCCTACATGCAATACATCAAATGCACCATTAACTATTACTCTATTCATTATATTCCTCCTAATCTTCTATAGTTAGTATCCCATAAAGTTTTATTTAACTTGGTTATATCTGCCTTAGTATAAGCTTGGTAATGTAGTTTAATGTTATCAGGCATTGGTATGTATTCAATAACAGCGTTATGCTTTAAAGCTATCTCAGTTGCTACTTGTTCAAATGATTTAGTTTGTCCAGTACCTATATTCCAGATACCTGATTCGTTTATGTTTAAAAATTTCTTATGAATATCCACGACATGCTCAACCGGGACAAAATCGCGTAAGAACTTATCTGATCCTTCAAACAATTTAATAACGCCAGTCTCTTTAGCTTGGTTTGTGAACTTATGGTACGGGCTAGCTTGATCTCCTTTACGATCTTCACCTGGACCGTATACATTGAAGTAACGGAACCCTTGCACAATTATATTGTATTGGTTGTTACTAGTCTTACTCTCAACGTACTTATCGAAGATGTATTTGCTCCAAGCGTAAGGGCTGCGAGGATCGACTGGAGCATTCTCGGTAAAGTCTTTATTCAAACCATAAACAGATGCTGAACTTGCATACTGAAAGTTGACTTTATAATAATTGCATTCTTCTATAAGATTACAACTAGAGTCAAAATTCTGAGCCATTACCTTTTCAACATTCTTTTCTGTTGTGGAACTAATTGCGCCGAGATGTATTACCCAATCCAATCCTTTTATAGCGGGTAAGGGATCGCCCCATTCATATAAGCTTACTACATGACGATCGAGTCCTTTAACTATGTTACTACCGATGAACCCTTTATGCCCGGTTACTAATATCTTCATACCCCGTCGTAAGTAATCAATTGTTTATATACTCTATCTGATATAAAATCTTGCAGGACGGTAACTGCCATTACTATATTGCATGCATCGGACAACCTACAACTATTAGCATATTTGGCTGCTTTAAGTACCCATATAGCTTCTTGGATATGTTCTCTCCCGTGATTTTTTAAAATATTAAATGCGTCTGTAATTAATATATCTGCAATTTCTCTACCTGTAAGTAAGTCTTGCTTTTTCATTATACTATTATAATATGAATAAGTTAACTATCAACTCTATTTTTGTTTGCCAAAAAAATCAGAAATTATTAAACATGCAACGTATATTATAACTAATATACCAGCTAATATTATTATTCCTTTAATCATACAGACCTCATGTTACCAATTTTTGCAGCTGAAATATTTAGCAGTGCCTGGCTTAGCAGTACTGCATTTATGACGAGCTCTAAAAGATTTACGGCGTTTAGGATTAGATTTTTTAATCCGTAAATTAGGATCGCCGTAATGGACTCTTTTTAACTTGCCATTAACACGAGCACATCTCATGTATTTTTTATCAGATCGAGTTGATGATGATTGGCCTGTAACTTTCGTACAACGAGCACCTTTCTTTTCTAAGACTTGCGTTAAAGAAGGTTCAGCAAGTTGCTGTAATATGTCTTCAACCAATACATTAAAAGTGCTATGTACCATCCATATACTTAATCGATTACAGTATTTGCGTTAACCTTATAACTATTAATAATTTTATCAATCTCTAAAAGGGTTGGACGTAAACGAGTTAAAGTATAATATTCAGCATCATCACTTGAATCTGCATATGCAACTTTATTTGCTTCGTCGAATAATTTATTAAGCGCCGTAAATACATCTTTGTTATTCATAAACAAATTATAATACAGTTCCGGTATAATTATTAGTTACTCACGTGAATCATTTTCAAACGCAGATTCATAATCATCATCACCGTCATCTGAATTTTCAGAACCATATAACTCTGCAAACTCTTCTACGAGCGTTGATAATTTTTTTAAATCATGTTTATCAACCTCGTTCAAGTCAGCAGTGCCGTACGTGCTTATTGACTCGGTAACATCATATAGGTATTGATATGCTTTTTTAATATCGCAATCGAGAGAGACTGTTTTTTTCTTTGCCATAATTTATTTATATTATATAACAATTATCCGGTTATCAAGTTCGTAATGATGATTTGGACACAAATAAACAAGATTATTTAAAGAATTAATTTCAGAAATCGTTTGGGCTGGTAAAAAATCAGCAATTGCTTTAATGTGGCAAACTTCAACATATGTACTATAACCGCAAACACGGCATGCATATTTTACCTGCGCATCTTTCATTACTTTACGAGCATGAACTCTAATATTATGAAATTTGCCTCTCGAAGGAGTAGCAGGGTAAGTAATTGAATGTTCCAGAACTGTCATTTCGGCAAGCATATTTTATTATAAATTACTTCCGTTTATTATAAATTGTCTTATGCGCATATACCCCTATAACTGCTCCTAATGCACCGCCTAATACGTATGCAACCCCGTGCCAAACATTATGTATACTTGGTATAGTTTTTAATATGAATAGGTTAACCCCACCTATAAAAATAGAAGTTAAAAACAACGCCAAATAATGCCCTAATATGGCATTTCTCGATTGCATATTTACAGCAGCTGCTATTGAAAAAGTAGCAACAAATATCAATATAAACGTTAGCATTCTTTTCTAAGCCCAGATTTATAATGATCAAAACGATTATGAGTAATAGGAGACGCTAGTAGTATTGCTGGCTTAATGTTACCCTTTAAAGTTTCTTGATAGACGTAACTCATCATAGTTTGCTCATGAGGATGTGCATATTTAGTTATTAGAAATATCTTATAATTACCTTCACGTGAAACTATTTGTGGCCAATTGCAATAATATACTTCACCATCAGCATATGTAACACGATTTAACGTTTTAATATTTTTAAAATTTGTTGAAGGGCTGTTTGGATCTAAGCCAGTCGCTGGTAACTTTGGATTGTTTGGCCAATTGCTTTCTCTAAAAGATTGAGGAACATTATACCAAGCCCATTGTGTGGAATTATTTCCATAAAACTCTGCAAAACTCATTTTTATAAAATCATAATTTTCTTTCTTCATTATATCTAATAAATTTTCATAAAGGTTGGGTACGTATTTTGGAAAATTATTAGAACATAATTCTGTAGTTGGTGCATTTAACATCATATCATCTTCTAAAAAGATATAATAGTCATTCGTCGTTTCATTAAAATGCTCAGCAACAAACTGCCTACCACCGCAAATACCTATATTATCTTTCTTTATATGTTTAAAGTTATACACTTTGCAAATCTCTTCATACATAGGTGTTGTAGAAAGATCATTGCTATTATCTAGTAAGTAATTGTCGGTGTTCGTTATATAAGAACTATTTTTCTGCCAACTATCTATTAACGCTTGAAACTGTGCTGGTGAATTAAATGATATTACATATACAGCAACTGACGGTGTCTTGTTTGCAGTTACTGTTACTAAATCATTTTTTAACGCTTCAGCAAAGTGAGATATTAATGCACTATTACTGAGCTCAGATCGTATGTACGTTTCTGGTTCAATATGCGCCATAATTGTATACAAACATTCATCTGCCCCCATATACCCTTCAGTTAAGGTATTATTCAATATATTATAGTACAATGCATTTGCTTTTGATATAGTTTTTTTACTACCGCCAAATAACCCTCCTCTGCAAACATAATTAACTACATCCGACTTGCAATACCGTTGCATTGCTTCATATTTAAAGCCGTGTATCTCAGAAGTATTTTCATAAGGAAAAGATAAAAATAAAAATTTATTAAGATATGGTGTAATTTTATCTAAAATATTATCGTTTGTGAAATATCCTTTATGAACTGTGCTAGTTAGTCCGCCATCAAGCCATAAAAAATAATTAGTTGAGAATGGATTAAAAATAGATACATCATGCAACATAAACATCTTAGACATTTGCATTGGGTTGTAATGTTTTAATAAAGCTTGCGGAGATTCTGCTAACCACCCTGCTGTATTCTTCCAGTCTTTTGATGTTCTTATATTTTCTACTTTATCAAAAAAAGGAAACCAAGTTTCGAAATCTGATATTTCTTTAATATAAACTTTTGTGTTTTCAGGCTTTCTAACATTCCATACATCAAGCTCTAACGACTTAGGTATAAAAATGCACATGTTAACATCAACTGTAAGAAGTTCTAAAAATCTTTCTTTGTATGTTTCAAAGCTTCTCTTAGACCATCCTTCTATGTTGCCTCGGCCGAGATCCCATAACCCGGTAACAACTGTTAAATCTTTATTCATTAAAATGATTTAATTGTTTAATGATTAAAATCAACGCTTAACAAAATATGGAAAAGCAAATACAACCCCTTTACGATAAACAAGTTATATATCTTACCTATATATTATGATAATGATGAGGGGGTATCAATAATATGTTTTACAACTCTATCTAATATATCGAAACAACTTTTAGTGTTATGCAATTGAGAATAATGTTTAAGGAATTCAAGATCTGCTCCATTATTACTGTTATTATAGTTTTGAAGAAGTTCTCCAATATGCCAATTGTTATCTGCAGAATTTGCATCAAATTGAATACGAGCTGACAATCTCTTATGGTCTATTTTATTTTCAAGTACCCACTTTAAGATAAACAATTCGCCAGGATATTTACTATAAAAACCATGACCATGACTTATTTTACCGAAATATTTATTATGCTGTGCTCGAGCAAATTTAGTATAATTAATCATTAATTCATACGTGCCGCCAAAAAATGTATCCATAGTCCAATATTCATTTGAAATATCTGCGTCTATAGTTACGTGTTCGGTGTCTATCTCTAAGATATGTTTTAACGTTGATGACATCTTCCAGTAATGATCTAAAAAAACAAATGGCTTGTCAAATATACTATCTGGTATTTCTGAAGGAAAAATAGAGTCTAAATCTGCAACAAACATATAATCATATTCATTCGGTATATGTTCTAGAAGAAGACTTTTTGTAAGACAACCATATGAATACCCGTCTGTTTCTTCATACGTTCTTATAGTTTTAACAAAATCCAATTCACACGTATAATTGCTATTCGTTAATAATATAAATTCGACATCATATTTTTGTTTATTGGCAAATACATTTTTTTTAGCTGTTAGAAAGAATGGCAAAATACATTTTTTATACATTTCAGGTATATCTTGACCGTTTTTGCTAAATTCTGCAGTCGTTGCGAAAGCAATTTTTTTTATTGTACTCATATAATATTTAAAGTTAATTACAACCTTTTAAAGCATGGAAAAATAAGTCTATTACTTTCTGTTGTGAATAAAGTGTAAATTGTATCTGGATCAACATTAAAGCTATATTTTATATAGAGACCTTTTCTAATACCCCAACATGGATCTCCTTGTAAGTTATCATTACCAGGTGTAATGTCTATAAACTTTCCTCCATTTTTAGCGACGGTCTGTTTTAATATATCAGTAACGTCATTGTAGATAGGTTTATCTAAATTTGTCCACCCTTCATCTATAGCTATGCCATTGTTACCATATAATGCTTCGTGGATAGTAATATCACTATTAATATACTTTTCATATAGGCCATCTTTATAAAACTCTTCCGGGTAGTCTGTATAGTATGGAATAAACGAAATATGGTGGTGTTCGTATATTTTAGCCATACCGTTTTCATTAGACCATGCTTCGTAAGCCCATCTTGATCCTTGACCAGGCGCTGGTCTAGTGCGTAGATATTTAGAAGTAGCCCACCAGAAGTTACCCCACCACCAATTGAGGTTACAAGTCGAGCCAACCATATCAAATTCATCTAGCTTATTTAAATTCTCTTGCCATTTATCTATACAGAAGTACTCCATATATTTACGCCAATCTCTAACAGTCTTAATTTTTAAATCAGATATATCATTCTTATTTGGATTGACATAATCGTTGAACACCCCTTTAGTATGGAAATATAATATCTTACAATCTTCTTGTTGAGCTATCGTCCATACTTTAAGTATGGAAGGATACTCAAAGTCGTTATTCTTTTGAAATTCAGCTTCAACGTTAGAGTAATTGCTAATAAGATTTAAAAACTCTTCTTTCTGATCGTCTGGATCTATTACTACGCAATAAAGTTTATCTACTTTATTTAGTAATCCAGTACTCGCTAATCTATCCAGTTGCTCTTTAACAAGCTCTCTCCATTTTTTTACTAAAAAACAATGATATACTATAAACGTTTTAACTTTTTCTTTTTTAATTATAACGCTAGTTATACTCATCGGATTAACTTTATAAATCTTAACATCAGATATATTATCTTCAAGATACTTTGACTCTTCATCACTTAAATAATCACTCTTGATTGTTTTATTAATTATAAAATTTTCTAACATATTTAAGGTTGTAGTTTTGTCTGGGTCACCCCAACCACACCATGCTTTGTCTGGCATTTTGCACTCAATACTCGTATGTAAATCTTCTAATACAAATACTCCGCCTGGTTTTAGACTTTTAAATAAGGCAGCTAACGTTTTTTGTTGATCTAACATCTTATGACTACCATCATCTAATATAATATCAGCATTTTGTATTACTTCTTTAACCACTTCTAATTGTTCGCTATTAGATTGATCACAAACTACAACCTCACACCCCTCAACTTGAGATTGATTAATATCTACTCCTACTACTCTAGCATTTGTGAAATAATCTTTCCACATTTTTAAAGAAGCGCCTTGATATATTCCTATCTCAACAAATAGCTTTACGCTATCTTTTATTGGCAAAAACACTTTAGAATATACAGAAGATATATAATTATGTACTGAGTGTTTATCTGTTCCGTAGAACTGAGCTAAATCTACTAACGAATCTTTATAACTTGCAGGTACAGGCAAATTAAATTTTTGATAATAAACTTTATCTAAAGTCCTGCATGGTATATTTCCATAAGCAAAAGCATGAAAAATAAAACATTCTTTGCTTTCTGCTCGAGCATTTAGTATACTCGGATTTATTATTTTTATATGAGAAGTTAAATCTGAAGTCCGGTCCATTAATAAACCAAAGCATGTTTGATCATGCCATAAACCAGTTTTATATTGCGGGTATTCTTCGCAAATCTCCCACCACTTATTTAAAAAATCTTTTGACCATGCAGTGTTTTTTATCAGTAACACTCCAGCATTTAATTTACTCGGGCCATAATCTTCTGTGGCTACTATATCAAGCCCGTCAATGATAAAATCTTCTATACGATGGTTATCATTTAAGACAACTGCATCAGCATCTACAAATAGTATGTATTCTGGGTTGTGTTTTTCTAATGTGTCAAGTATAAATTTTGGTTTAAACCATGTAATTGATCTATCTTTTATGGCAGTTTTTATTAAATCAGAATCTGTCTCAACCTGATATATATATTCTTTTTCTTTGCAATACGCTTCATTTATAGCTTGAGTGTATTGACTATAAGTTAAATTATCGGTCCAATATTGAGCTAATACAATCTTCATTATAATTTAATTTTCTTTACAATTATACCAACAAGGTTAGATGGATTTGCTTGGTTAAGATTAAACGTCTCTACATTATCTGTAATATATTGTTTTTGTTGCGCAGTTATAAATTCACTCTTAACTTCACCTTTTGATATACTTTTTAACATTTCAAGTGTTGAGTAATAAATTACTGGCTTTAAATTTAAACTATTTGCGCTCCAAGTTAATGGAGCTATTGACGGTGATAAAGGCTTGATACTTGTTTCAAGCCCTTCAATTAGATATACTCCGCCTGGATTTAACTTTTCAAATAAAATTGAAAATATTACTTGTTGCTCTATTATACCACGTGAACTACAATCGATAATAACATCTACGTTATTAATAGCTGCAGCGAGACCAAAAGTATCCTGTTCTTTAGATACATCTATAGGAATGTATTGAACCTTTGATATAGTCTTGGATACAGTTAATTTATCTCCGATAACTATTAAATTAGCATTTTGAAAATATGATCTCCAGATATATAAAGACGCAACATCGATATTAATTAAAGCGATGTTATTGGCTGACATTTTATATTTTTCTAAGACATCTGCATAAGCTGTTTTTAAGTGCATTACCTCTGGATTATTCACACCAAGATAAGTTACCCCTAATAACTCTAGAGAGTCGATCGGTAAAATTCTTTCCCGTTCAGGAGATAGTAATAAATACATTTCATCTAATTTTCTATTTTTTAGATATTCATACCCGCACGCATGGAATATAAAACTATGGTCATTGAAAGTGTGCCAGTTAAATGATCTATTAGATATTATTTTAATTTTTAATTGTAGGGATGATAAATTACCGTACAGTTTATTTGCGCAGTGTTTATCACCATTAGTATCTTTCTTATACTTGCCTCCTTCCACTTCACTCATACGCCACCAACTATCTAATAATTTATTAGATGTAGCGTTATTTTTAATTAAAATAACGCTTGTGTTAAAATTAAAATCTTTTGTATAATTTTTAGCAAATATTAAATCGTAAGCGCTATCGATAAAATTTTCAATTTTAGAATCTTTATCGCAAATCATTGCATCAGCATCCAAATATAAAACGTAATCCGGATTGTGTAAAGCTATAACATCTTGAATAAGCTTTATCTTATACCATTTTGTTAGTCTATCTGGGACAAAACTTTCTATTTTAGCTGTATCTTCTTCACAGTGATAAATATAATCATTAACTGCGCAGTACTTTTGATTTATATCTTTAGTGTACTTACCATAAGATATCTTGTTTGTAAAAAACTGAGCAACTACTATTTTCATGTATATATTTATTATAAGTTACCAGTAATAGGTGCGCACCAACCTTTAGATATACTATGTGGCCAGACTACCCAATGATGAGGTTTACCATGGTAATGAAACTCTCTCCAAATCTTACAATATTTATCTGGGTCATTTTTCATGCTTAAAATTTCAGATGGAGATGCATCTTGACGGTGTATTTCTTTATCATCTGCATCTTTAAACGCAACGCACCAAAAATCGTAATCTGTTTCAGGCACTTTATCATACCCAACATCTATACAATGTTTAAAGATTGTAAGAATACTACTATCAAAATCTTCTAAAGGAGGATTAGGAGGGTTATGACGGTCTCTAGTAAACTGCGTTACACCTCTCAATTTAAAAGATATACCTGCATATCGTTCATATTCTTGTAGAGTGCGCACTTTACCAAACCCATATATACCGAAATCTATATCATCTTTTTCGCCGTCCATACCAAATAATTTTCGGTTTCTAACATGGCAGTGAGTATTACGATTACCCCATAATTTATCATCATCCCATTGTTTGACTCTACCTTTTCTTGTATATTCATGCCATGCTATAATTTCTGTAGGATGAAACAAGTCATACCCGTGGGTATAACTCCTTGCAGCTAAGCTTATTTCTTCGCCGTGGAAATAATACTCTGGATCATATGGCACTTCTTTAATCCATTTACCTAACGTAAACATAAAATGTGCAGAATAAAACCGAGCTTTAATTGGTTCGCAATTTAGTTCTTTCCAATTAGGTATAGATGCAGGTAAAAAGAATACCACTCCTTCAGGCGTAAATCTATCAAAATCCATCTTCCAAGGCTCTTGTACTCTCTCAGCAGGGTCATTTGTAGGGTTATAGCTTGGAATATAACCAGTCAATAATGGTTTTTTATAACCAACCTCTTGTAATTTTTTTAAAGTATCAATACATTTTACATCCCAATCTTGAACAAATCTATGGTGTGAGTCTAGTTGAAGAGTATAATCTTCGTTTTTGTATAATTGCTGGATGCTATGTCTTGCCCAGCAAGCCCCTTTACTATCAGCAAACGGTACATCCAACACTCTAAACCTTTTATCGGTTGCAAATTCACTTAAAGTTTCTTTTTCATCTCTCTGCCAACATATACCGAATGTTAAATTTTTTGGATATTTAGCTTTAGCTAAACAATCTCTTATTGTGTTTAATAATTCAGGGTCTCTATACGAAGCTATTTGTACAAATATTTTATTCTTCACACAATATTTTATACTGAAATTGTATAAAATCTACTTATTCTGCTAAAATACTATCAACATGTTTAAGTAATGCACTATCAGCTTTCTTGAACTTGCCTGCTTCTTGCAATTGTGCTATAACTGCTTTTAACTCAGTAACTTTATCATCTAAATCAAGTATAATATGTGACTTAACGTCAATATCATTTAAAGATACTTTAAGTGATTCTTTTAACTCAGTAATATCTTGCTCACATTTACAAGCATATGCTTGCTCTGCTTGCCATTTCATTTCATTTTCGCAAAACATATTTTTAATATAGTTCCAAAGTTTCATAGAATTATTTAATCAATCTTTATGATTTTATCGACGTGTATGGTATGCGTTTACCTTTACTGTCAACCATTAACTCAAAACCGTATTGATCTAGTTCGCAACCATAATATCCTGCATATAGTTCATCATCAATTACTTCATAACTAATTGTGTTTGGCAACCCTACAAATATATAATCTTCATCACACACTGTAAATTCTTCTAAATAATCAACATCTCCATCTAAAACATTAGAATTTAATTGAGGAGTATTACTTGTATGGTATTCCATCCAGAGCTCAGTCAAATGAATGTACGCCTCCTCCATCGAAGTGCCGTTAAACTTTCCTAAATATTCACCTTTTATAAACCCTGACTCGTTATAAATTACTTTACGTATTTTTATCATCTTCTTTTATAACAGAGACTGCAGACCTATGAACAACAGGTGTACGAATATCGTCAGTAAGCATTCTAGAAACAGAAACTATTTCTCGATGAGTTAATGCGTTATCTCTCACATTCATATTATACATAGTAATGCTTTCAATTGCTTTTTTAATTTTTTGTCTATAAGAATGTGAACCTACCATTTTTAGGTAAAGGTTATTTGAATTAGATTGTGCTGATGGTTGTTTCATAAAGTATCGTATATTATATTATATATTTTGCCTGGGCTTTTTTTTAAGAGGGTTGGGTACTCAATTAAAGGTAAATTTTTATTGTTGATACAATAATTGTCATTTATTTCCCCTGTATTAAATAGTTTCCAGATAATTGTTATCTGAGTTTTTAATGAGAATTGTTTAATAGTAGTTTTCATTTTAATAAATTAATCCGTATACAATACACCACAACTCTAAGGCAAGTTTATATAAGAAGTAAGCAGCGGCTACAGCAATTAATACTGCTAATACGTTCTGTGTAATAGTCTTTATCATGTCCAAAGACGGTCTCGATGAGTGACAACCCAGGTACACCATTTTGTGTCTAAATCTTTAACTTCTTGCTCTTTTAGATTAATTGGATCGTATTCTTTCATATCAGAGACTTTATCAGGTAAGCTCTTCCAAAGCATTTCAATCTCTTTCAATAGCAACGGACGCTCAAATTTAGCATAAGTGTAAATCTCTTTAATCATATGGGCATCAATTGCTCTATCCTCATCACTATCCCATACAATACGCTCAAAGCATTTTTCCTTCTCAACATACTCTACAATACATGCCAAGCAGAACTTTACAATAATCGAATCAAGATCTTGGTACTCAGGAATGAATACATTTTTAATTATCTCTTTACGCGGATGATTAACACGATATTTGATCCAAGATTTTAGTTCACGTAATTTACGTTTTAATCTTATAAAATGAATATCCAGATCGTTGCGAATAAAACTCTGTACTGGATACATTTTTTGTATATAAGCATGGAATTTATCCCACTCCCCCATTTCAAGAGCATAAGGCTCATCATACCATTTAGTTGGCCAGTACCAAACTTTACGTTCTCTTTTAGAGACGTCTAATGCAAGATATTCTGATAAGGTAACTATAGTATAGCTCATAAATTTATTCTGTGAAAGTAATACACCAATCACTACCATTGAAGACATGATCCCAAAGAATTTCGTAATGTTCAGTGCCTGATTTTATATTAAGCTCTTTTGCAAGACTGATTACTAGCTTGTCTTGTTTTTCTCCTAGAGCAAGTATTTTTGCTCGGGTAGCATCAAGCTTTACTTTTAATTTTTTGTTTAATTGTAATTTGTTCATATTATATAATTTATAGGTATTTGTATTATATCGACTTTTTTAATTTAATCAACCTTTTCTTTTCTACGGTCAACCATATATCCATGGCGGACGCGCAAGGAAACTGCATGTGTTTTTTAAATTTAAACCCGTTAAGAGAGAATGGCTTTACAACCCGATCTCCATTTATCCACTCATGCTCGATTTTAATGTAACCTTGCTTTTCAAGTTTATTACGTAACTTTGTAAACTCTGGATGATCTATAATACTATGAGCATCTCCCTCTAGTTTAGAATCCTGAGAATGCTCAAATATCTTGAATAAGGCCCGTGCCTCTGGAGGCACCTCTAGCACCATGCGTTGAGTGTGAGGCACACTTGTAATGTGCTCTCTCTTTAATTTAAACTGTTTAAGGGAGGATTTCATATGTTGAATTACTCGTAGTTGCGGATCGCAGTGATATAAGGAAAGCGCGGAACGCCGTCCGGAGTGAGATGAAAGAATTGTACCGTGGCCAGTTGACCCACGATCTCTTGTTTATTCTGTAGGAGTTCAGTTAAAAACTCGTGACTGCCTTTGATGTTGGATTTAAAAATAGTGCCATCGTCATTCTTCATGACCATGAATCCAGCCATTCCGGTACGGTTACCCGTGCCCTCTCCTACTTCCAGAATTTGATATTCCTTATCTTGAAACTCTTTGCGCTTCAATAGGAATTTTGATCTCTTGGTTTCGTAGACATCATCCACGCGAACCATCTGACCCTCATAATTTGCCGCAAGAAATCCTTCATAGATTGTATTGAGCTGCTCAAGATTATCCACCTTCAGAGTGATCACGTGCTTGATGATATGTGAATTGTTTAGATCCGCAGTGAAGAGATTTGCCTCGAGCCACTGATTCCGCTGAGAGAAAGTAGAAGTCGTATCAATCACATCATAGATATGATACTGAATCACCTTCTCGGATTCCTCTAGATCCTTTGCATTGGGTTTTGTCTTTTTGACCAATGATGTAATCTTATTAAAGTCATTCGCGAGTTTGTCGCAGTAGAGTTCGCCATCCAGAACAACATCGGGATGTTTCTCAAAGAAAGCCTCAAGAGTCTTGAGGATATGCGGAGCCGATTTAAAAATCTTACCTCCGCGAGAGAACATTGCGTCCTTTGTGCAGAGGCATCGAATGCCATCCAACTTAGGCTGAGTGTAAAGTGGCCATTCGAGCTTTGCGGCACGATCCTCGAACTTATGTGCAAGCATACAGTCAATCATTGTGGGCTTATCGATGTTTTTGATATTTACATGATAACCCGTCTCGGTACGTTTCTTCCAAGAAGCATTCGCCTCAAAGAGTGCCTGAGACATCTCGTTGCGTTCGTTGGCACGACCGACATTGGTCGGAATCGAAGTGTACCACTCGGTCGTGGTCATCATTCCGTCCGTCTGACCATAGGTGGTGCGCCAGCGGCCGCCATCCACTTCAGCGGTCCAAGTCTGGATTGCGCCGGTGGCTGTACGGGAATAAAGTGTTGGGAGTACAATGTTCATTTTAACGAGGATGACGTTCGTCGTAGCTTGTCATCCAGTATTTAAGGATCTCTCGAGCCTCGCGCCGATCAAGACCGAATGCAGATTGTACATAAGCACCAGCACCGAACATATTAGTCTTGCCGGACTTCTGGAGACGATCGAGGTAGGTCAAATGTACGTCATTGACGACTGCTGGACGTGCGCTGTTGTTCATAAGAGTAAGTTACTTCGAGTGAGTCCAGAACCCAAACCCTTTGAGAATTTGATTCAGTTCATCATAGGTGAGATCATTCTCATCATCGATGATTTGGAGCTCTTTCTTAAGATGGGCGATTGAACGCCCGATTACACGAGCACGGTCATCACCATTGAGCAAACAGACCCGGTCAGGATTTAATATATTGTTATTCATAAAAGTAATTTTACCAATTGCCGTAGCCGTTCTTGCGATCTTCTTTTGCGGCTTCCATTGCTTCATTCTCGGCGGTCCATGTCTTAAATTGCTCCACGGTGTAGACGCCATCCTTAGCAAGATCGGCAACTGTCAGTGCACTTATACAATAAAAAGTAGCACCTCGCGCAATGCACTGAGCCTCAAAGGCTGCATTCCGATCGGTGAGATATTGTTCAAGTTGCTGCTGTTGTTTGTTGTTATTCATATTAGTATCCTACACAATTCTTGGAGAAAGTAAACACCTAAGAATGTCCTAAGTTGTTGATTATCAATAAAGCCTTAAACTTTATTGCTCAATACCCACTTGGCACGATTGAGCGTATGGCGTGCCTCTTCATGAAGACCTCGATCGATCATCTCCTGCACATCGGACATCATAGACATGACCAGTAGCTTGTTGCCGCCTACAAAGGGCGAGTCCTTATCTTCCGGGTACAAGAACTGTTCATCGTACCACTCGCCGATGGCGGGTACTCCGAACATTTCCGTCATACGTTGCGTTACGATTGGTAACATGGGGTTGGTAGCAGTGCTGTTATTCATACTACAATCCTACACAAACTCCCAGAAAAGTAAATCACTAAGAATGTCCTAAGTTGTTGCATATCAACAACCCTTAAAAATTTACTTCGAATCGGATCGATTCTTCTCTTCGGGTGACTGCTCAGAATCGTTTTTTGTGCTATGCTTCAGCTTTTTATTCGCATGAAAGTCCGACTTTGGAATCCGACGAAATATGCGATCCCAGTTCTCCTCAAACACTTCGGGTGAAACCGAGAATGGCCTTGCCTTTGATCCTTTGCCGTTTTCAGACATTCAAGTTTGGCGTTGATATCTCGCAATCAAACGACTGATGAAGAAAGTTCGAAAGACTATCGTGGAAGCAATTATCCTCTTCCACGCTCTCAAATCCGATGCCAGCTTTATTCAGGACATCATAGGTTGCGGCAATGATGTTACTAACTTCCACCGCGGAAGGCTTTGGCAATAGTTTCGGCTGAAAGGCAGGATAATCTATGCGAATCGTTGGAAGATCGACTTCAGCCTTGGGCTTCTTCACTTTGATTGTTTTAATCGTTTGCAGGATGATTGATCCGGGCAGTTTGGTTACTTTCTTTGATGATTTAGTTGTTTTCATAAAATTATCTCCAGGTGCGATGTTTCTCCGCAACCCATTCGGCTCCATCATATTGTTGAATAGACCACTCAATATGAGAAGGAATCTCCACGATCTTGAGTTGGCACCACTTTCCGTTTGCTTCATCCTTTAAACTCTCCACGACCTGAACAAGAAAGATATCATCTCGCTGAATATCGCCATCGTGCAGTGGTTCCGTCATTGGTATGTTGGCCAGAGTGCGATATTCGGAAAGAGCCCGGGCTGAAAGGCTAAACCCACCGTATGTCAAATTAATGACGATCTGCCGCACCTCGCCGACACGTGAACCGTCTGCTTTAAAAATGAGAGTGCTACTGTTATCCGTAGCCGTGACTGAATTATTCATAAATTTTAATCGTAGAAACCTTCGTCGTCCAGGTCTTTTTCCATCTTTCTAGCGTTCACAACTAAAACAATGACAGTGACAATAAATGCCACGGATACAATGAAACCGGCAACGAGGAGTATTTTAACGAGGATCATCTGACTTTGGGGCTTCGGAAAAGAGGGGGCGAAGACCAGCCAATATCTGAGTGATATCGAAATACTGATCTCTCGTAAGCGCTAATTTATTCACTAAAAATTCAAGTGCCTGAAACTGCTCAAAGGCATAATCAATCTGAGAGATATCAACATGGCTGAGATTCGAGGCAATTGCCGCCCGCCGAGATGCCTGCTGCTTTTCATTTTTGCCTCTGCGCGCCCAGGATTGTGATGAACTCATATAATATATATTACTCTAATTTCGTGCAATGTAAACAAAATAATGCATTATTTTCAATATTTATTGGCATAAACAAAAATGGTCCGATGGTCTCAATGACCACCGAACCACGTTTTTGTCTGTTTTATTCTCGGGAATAATCGTTTTTCAGAATTACGAATATTCCTAGGACTGCGGCATATGCCACAATGATAGCTATCATATACTCTATCCTTTCTAATCGGAACCTCGATTCAATGAATCTCGGTTGTTTCAAGACTCCTACACTTTATAGGAGTAATTGGTGGACCAGACAGGGATCGAACCTGCGACCTTCTGCTTGCAAAGCAGCTTCTCTACCAACTGAGATACTAGCCCAAATAAATTAGAATGACCAGCTTGTTGATGTGCGCCAACCGAGAATGTGCTTATTTAGATTACCGTCCTGAAGAGCAATCATTCCAACCGAGAACATCTTCCAAGAAGCATCAATCGAACCACCATAATAGGCATTCGTGTATTTGATTTCCTTGCGTGTCTTTGGCATTGCATCATTCGCATCGGTATAACCTCCGAAGATTGCAGTCTTGAGGCTGACATTCTTGCTCAGAGCATGTTTGCTGGCAAGTGCACCTTCGATGTTAGTGAGGCGTGATTCAGCATCATAACGAGCAGTAACGCTCGCGATACCTTTACCAACGCTCACAAATGGGCGGGAATGGCTATTCAGATCGTATTTGCCCGGATGGTTTTTCATGACATAATTTACACCAACATTCACATCGGCCAAGGTCGAAAAGAACTTGTAACCAGCGCTAAGTGTTGCCTGAGAGAATTGAGCACTGGACATATCGATATGATTTTC
>Ga0209596_1001173_pt1 | contig 22927 bp, 8 predicted proteins | sample M_130807_MF_Meta_FD_187314 | JGI IMG/M metagenome (GOLD analysis project Ga0209596, IMG submission 187314) | Freshwater microbial communities from Lake Montjoie, Canada to study carbon cycling - M_130807_MF_MetaG (SPAdes) (version 2) | ecosystem: Environmental > Aquatic > Freshwater > Lake...
TAGGAGAAATATAAAATGTCAAAAGTACTCTTAGAAAGCCGTTGGGACGAGACCAAAGAAGCTCTGTTAGAAGGCTTAAAAGGAACTCGCCGTTCAACAATGGGTGTTATTTTAGAAAACACCAAAAGACAGTTACTAGCTGAATCTTCAGCCGGTACAACAACAGCTGGTAATATCGCTACACTAAATCGTGTGATTCTTCCAGTTATCCGTCGTGTCATGCCAACCGTTATCGCTAACGAATTGGTAGGCGTTCAGCCAATGACAGGACCAGTTGGTCAAATTCACACACTACGTGTACGTTATGCTCAATCATTAACAGATTCAAGTGCCGCTCAAACTAGTGTAACAGCTGGTCAAGAAGCACTAAGTCCATTCTTGATTGCTCAAGCATATTCACGTACACCACAAGCTACTTCATCATCTAGCTCTTATACTGCTAACGATACTGCTGCCCTAGAAGGCAACGGTGGTAAGCAAATCAGTGTTCAGATTTTACGTCAAGCTGTTGAAGCTAAATCACGTAAATTACAAGCACGTTGGACATTTGAGGCAGCACAAGATGCTCAGTCTCAACATGGTATCGACGTAGAAGCAGAAATCATGGCCGCTCTAGCACAAGAAATTACTGCTGAGATTGACCAAGAAATTCTCTTGTCATTACGTACTCTAGCAAGTACAGAGTATACATACAACCAAGCTACTGTATCAGGTACAGCTACTTACGTTGGTGACGAACACGCTGCCTTAGCTGTTCTAATCAATCGTGTTGCTAACTTGATTGCACAACGCACTCGTCGTGGTGCTGGTAACTGGGCTGTTGTTTCTAGTGCTGCCTTGACTGTTCTTCAGTCTGCAACTACTAGTGCTTTTGCTCGTACTACAGAAGGTACATTCGAAGCTCCAACTAACACTAAGTTCGTTGGTACATTGAACGGCGCTATGCGTGTGTTCGTTGACAGTTATGCCGCAGATACTATTCCAGTACTGGTTGGTTATAAAGGTTCAAGCGAAACTGACGCGGCAGCATTCTATTGCCCATACATTCCATTGATGAGCAGTGGTGTTGTATTGGATCCATCAACATTCGAACCAGTCGTATCATTTATGACACGTTATGGATACATTGAGCTTACTAATACTGCCTCAAGTTTCGGCAATGCCGCAGACTATGTTGGGGAAATTGCAGTTTCCAACCTTACGTTTCAGTGAAATTCACTACACTTTAATATCTTTACAGATATTATCAACACAAAAGGGTACGAAAGTACCCTTTTTTATTTAAGGAATGGTTGGCAACTTGGTGGCAAAAAGCGTAAGATAGCATAAATACAATATCTCAACGGGATGGGAAGTTACAATCAAGCACTATTCGTAGTGCTTTTTTGTTGAACAAAAATGTCTTACACATATAGTAATAGCTAATTAGTAGACTATGTTTTTTTTGCTAAATATGTTAAAGGATATAACATAATGGACTTTAGTGGAATGACAATATCGGGTGGAGTTAGTATTGTTTTACCTGAACCTGTTATTAGTAAGGCTATTTTTGGTTATGGAATTCAAAGTGTTGGAGGTGTTACAGCAATAACTAACCTAGTATCAATTACAGGAGTTGTAGCTACAGATACCACTGGTGTAGGTACGGCTAGATATGTTTTAGCAGCCGCAAGTTACGGTGGTGATAAAGCTATATTTGGATATGGGTTCTCGCCTCCTGATCGATCAATGACCAACTTAGTATCAAACACCGGTGTAGTTGCCACAGACACTACTGGTGTAGGTACTACAAGAAGATGGGTAGCAGCCTCAGGTTATGGATTTGATAAAGCTTTATTTGGATTTGGGTACAACCAATCAACCGGTGATCAATCAGTCACTAATCTAGTAAGTAATACAGGTGTAGTTGCTACTGATACAGCTGGTGTAGGGACTGCTAGAAATGGACTTGCAGCATCTGGTTATGGTAGTACAGGGCAAGCTATATTTGGATATGGAGCTAGCTCCACTTCGTTATCAATGACCAATCTAGTATCAAACACAGGTGTAGTTGCTATTGATACAACTGGTGTTGGCACTGATAGATTTGAATTAGCAGCCGCACAATATGGTACTGATAAAGCTATATTTGGATATGGCACAGGCCCGTCATCTATAACAAATCTTGTGTCAAACACAGGTGTAGTCGCAAATGATACAACAGGGGTAGGAACCCAGCGGGCCCGATTAGCAGCCGCAAAATATGGCTTTGATAAAGCTTTATTTGGATATGGCACTACTAATAGCACTACCTCCGGTGTTGTTTCAATAACTAATCTAGTATCAAACACAGGTGTAGTCGCAAATGATACAACTGGCGTAGGCACGGCTAGATACGGTCCAGCGGCCGCAGCCTATGGTTAACAGTAAAACAATACCGACAAGCTACTTATAAAGTATAGTCGGTATCAACAGTGATATCTAATATACTTTTAAGTTTTTCTTTTAATTTTTTTTGATACAATCTATTACAGTTAGCACATAATGTTTTCAAATTAATTTTCTCTTTGTTCTTCTTATTACCATCTTTATATACAATGTCAAGTTGGCATTTATCTTCTGGTACAAAACTACATTTTTCACATTTATTTTTCTTATGTAATATATATCCATGCTTTGGGTTATATGCGGCTTTACTACAGTCAACACAATATTTGTGCCATTTTTTAAAGCCATGCTTACTTATACCATTACTTTTTGATAATGTTACCCTACAGTTTTTACATAGTGGTCTTGGTTGTTGGCGTGTAAGCATGTTGTATTTAGAAAAAAGATCTCCAGGGTGCTTTTTTCATTGGGTATAAGAAGCAAAAAAAGATAAATATAATATAATTATCAGGATATTACATGGCAGCAGAAGCTTTTAATTCGTTTGGCGGGTACTCAGTTGGTATACCTCCCACATCCGTAATTAATGAAAACGGTGCTGCCACATTTAGTTCTTTAACAGTATCCGGATTTTCAGCATTAGGCCCAATAGGTAATGTATTCATTAATGGTGGTGAGAACGGGTATTTCCTACAAACAGATGGTACCGGCAATTTAACATGGGCACCTGCAAGTGGTAATGGTGGAAACGGCAATCCAGGTGGTGCAAATAGTCAAGTTCAATTTAATGATGCTGGTACTTTTGGCGGTGATGCTGGCTTTACATACGATAAAGTAAACAATGTATTATCTATAACAGGTAATATTTCTTCATACAATTATAGTAGTTTGGGTAATATATATGCTAATGGTAACATAACATCCAATGGAGATCTAACAACCAATGCAAATGTAACTGGTAATTTCTTTATTGGTAATGGTAGCCAACTAGTTGGTGTAATCTCAACCGAAGCAAATTATGCGGCATATGCCGGTAATATTGTTATAGCAAATCAACCAAATATAACTAGTTTGGGTAACTTAAGTAGTTTAAGGGTTGTTGGAAATATTAGTTCAGGAAATGCTAATTTAGGTAATGCTGTAATAGCCAATTATTTTGTTGGTAATGGTAGTTTATTAACAGGTATTGCAACAGCCACTACTGCGGCCGCAGTTGCTAATGGAACTAGTAATGTAAATGTACCATTAATTAATAGTAATATTACTATGTCAGTTGGCGGTAATCCTAATGTAATGGTTATTACTAATACCGGGGTTGTCAGTAAGAATCTTAACATAACCGGAAATTCAGCATTTAGTAATTTATCAATCACACAAAAGTTTAATTCAAATCAAGCTTCTAATGTAAATTTAGGTAATATTTCTAATTTACATATTGATGGTGGAATTAATGGATTTTTCTTACAGACTAATGGTTTGGGAAATTTAGTTTGGGCAGCCGCTGGTAATAGCGGAAACGGCCTTCCCGGTGGTACCAACACTCAAATTCAATTTAATAGTCTTGGATTATTTGGTGCTAGTTCCAATTTTACCTATAATAATAGTACACAATTATTAACGGTATTAGGAAATGTACAATTTAATAATGCTAATTTAGGTAACTTGGTTACAGCCAACTATGTAAATGTAGCATTTGAAATTACTGGTAATATTGCTAATTTCAGTGGAGATATTATTGCCGCTAATGCTAATTTAGGTAACTTGGTTACTGCTAATTATGTAAATGTAGCATTTGACATTACTGGTAATATTGCTAATTTTAGTGGAAACTTACAGGCAGCAAATGCTAATTTAGGTAATTTAGTTACAGCCAACTATGTAAATGTAGCATTTGACATTACTGGAAATGTTGCTAATTTTAGTGGCAATCTTACTTCTAGTAATGCTAATTTAGGTAATGCAGTAAGAGCAAATTTCTTCATTGGATCAGGTAATAATCTAAGTAATATACGTGGTAGTAATGTAATTGGAGATGTAGCAAATGCCAATTACGCAAATATTGCCGGTACTGCTTATTCAGTAAATGTTGCCAATGTATCTGGTATTGGTAATATTGCTACTATAAATTTAGACGGTAATGTATACACTATTCTTCATGGTGATGGTACATGGGCGCCAGAATCTAACAACATTTCTTCTGCAAATTATGCAAACTTTGCCGGTCAGGTTACTGAAAGTAATCAATCAAATATTACTAGCGTAGGTAATTTAACAAATTTAACTGTAGGGAATGCCACATCTAATGTAATTATACTTGGTGGTAATATTACTGCAACCGGTAACATAACTGCTAATAATTTCTTGGGCAGGCTTGCTAATGGTAATAGTTATGTAGAAATACCAGTAGCAAATGGTAATATAACTCTTACTGCTAACGGTAACACAACATTAACCGTAACAGAATTTGATTTAACTGTTACTGGAAATTTAGTACCAAGTGCTAATCTAACATATAGTTTAGGTAGCCCAACAAAACGTTGGAAAGATTTATACATATCTGGCAACACAATTGACCTAAATGGTTCTACTATATCATCAGGACCAAATGGCATTGCACTAACAAACCCACTAGGTGGGACATTTACTGTAATTGGTACCGGATCATCTAATACAGCTTCTATTCTGAATGGTAGTAGTAGCATTATAATAGATGCAAATTCAAATGTTAATATAAGCGTAGCCGCTGTTAGTAATGTAGTTGTCATTGCATCTACTGGTTTATTAGTTAACGGTAATGCAAATATTACTGCTAACCTTACCTCAGGTAATGCTAATCTAGGTAATTTAGCAATAGCAAACTATGTAAACGTTGCATATGAAGTTAATGGCAACATAGCTAACTTTATCGGTAACTTAACTTCTGCGAATGCTAATCTAGGTAATCTAGCAATAGCACACTATGTAAATGTCGCTTATCACCTACAAGGTAATACTGCTAATTTTAGTGGTAACTTAACTTCGGCAAATGCTAATCTAGGTAATCTAGCAATAGCAAACTATGTAAACGTTGCATATGAAGTTAATGGCAACATAGCTAATTTCATCGGTAACTTAACTTCTGCGAATGCTAATTTAGGTAACTTAGTAAAAGCAAACTATGCAAATTTTGCGTTTGATTTAACGGGTAATACAGCTAATTTTATAGGTAATGCTAACGTTGGTAACTTAGGAACAACTAATTTTATTGCAACCGGTACAGGTAGTTTTGGCGCCAATGTAAACATGAACAGCAGGAACATTACAAGTCTTGCAGACCCTACAAATAATCAAGATGCCGCAACAAAACAATATGTTGATACTGTTGCACAAGGACTAGATCCAAAGGCGTCTTGCTGGTTAGCTACAACAACCGAACTTGGTGCTTACACATACAACAACGGAATTGATGGTGTTGGTGCTACAATCACTGCCAATACTAATGGTGCAATTAGTATTGATGGGGTTACTCCGGTAGCTGGCAATCGTGTATTAATTAAAAATGAACCAGTATTAGGTAACTTTGATGCATATAACGGCATTTATATAGTTACTCAAGTGGGGTCGGTATCATTACCCTACATATTGACTCGCTCAACTGATTTTGACAATGGTTCACCGAGTGGTGAAATTCCAGGTGCATTTACATTTATTGAATCTGGCACTATTAACTCAGATACTGGATGGGTCTGTACAACCAATTCACCAGTTACAATGGGCACAACACCAATTGTATTTGTACAGTTCTCTGGTGCAGGTTCATATACAGCAGGCACTGGCTTAACATTAAATGGTAATGAATTTAGTATCTCTAATACAGCGGTAACTGCTGGTACATACGGCGGTAGCGATACTGTTGCTACATTTACCGTCAATCAACAAGGCCAATTAACTGCCGCAAGTAATGTAACAATTACTGCTAATGCCGCTAACTTATCAGGCACAACATTAAATTCAAATATTGCTACTAGTAATTTAACAAGTGTGGGAAATCTAACTGGTTTAACATCAGTTGGTAATGTTAACTTTTCAAATACTGCAAATGTAGCATTAGGTAATGTTACTAATGTACATATTAGTGGAGGAACTGCAGGATATCTATTAGGTACAGACGGATCAGGTAACTTATCTTGGATAAGCGGTGGTAATATATCAGGTGTTATAGGCAATAGTATAATATTAGGAACACCCACTGATGGTAACTTAACGAATAATGTAGCATACAACGGATGGACTACTGGTACATACGTTACTGACGGATTAGATGATTTGAATCAGGTTAGCTTAAACATTGCTGGAAATACTTTTGTAGGTAATATATACATTGGTGCTAATGTAACATCAGGACCTAGTCCATTATCAGTAGCGTTTACTGGAAACTATATTGGCAATCCTACAAATTATCTTTGGAATTTTGGTGACGGTACAACTAGTACTTCTCGTAACCCTACAAAAACATATAGTGATGTATTGGGCGGACAATTCACAGTTACATTCACCGCATATAATGTAAATGGTACATACGGTGGAAATGCGGCCAATGGAGCAAAAGGCTCAACTGCTACTTCAACTAATACAAATTACATAACATTATTCACCCCATTACCAATACCATCGTTTACAGCTAGTCCAACTAGTTTAAATACTGGTAGTAATGTTACACTAACTAATACAAGTTTGTATGCTACATCATTTACAATTAATTATGGTGATGGTAATACTGCTGTTAATCCAGGTAATTCTTGGACAACTGACTCTCATCAATATATTAATGCTGCCAATGTTGATGCCATATATGGAATTAATTTAACTGGTACAAATCAAACAGCAGGTAATGCGCCTCCGTATAGTGTTACAACAGCTAATACTAATGTTAAAGTATATGCTCCGCAAAGTCCTGCATTCTCATCTAATGTTACTTCAACAATTAACTATTTTACTACGTCAGGTGGTGTAATTAGTTTTAGAAATGATACTCCGGGTAGTCCAGGTAATACTGCTAGTTTTGGCGCACAACAATTATATAACTTCCGTTGGGGAGATGGTACAGCTAATAGTAACATTAATATTCAAACAGGACTTGCTGGTAACCCAGGTGCAGCCAATATTACTCACACATTTGCTTTAAGTTCAGTACAACAAAACGCTGCCACTACTATAAGTTATGTAACAAATCTTTCACTATACACAGGGTATAGTACTAGTCCATTCATATCTAGTAATATTACAATTACAATTGAACCAGAAGTTAGAGCTAACTTTACAGGAACAGCTAATACTCAAACTGATGCTACCGGATATAGTTCTAATGCTCAAGTTGGTTACTTGTTTATTGACTATTTAGGGCGTGATAGGAGCTTATTTAACTTCAGTAATGATACATCACCTAATGTATCATTTACTGGTAATGTGTTTAATTGGACATGGGGTGATACTACAAGTAATACAGGCTTAACAAGTCGTGCTAATATTACACACTCATATCTTAACGATTATGGATCACCAACTGCAGGGGGTAAGACGGTTGCGTTACAAGCGAACGGCACTCCAGGAACAACTTCTCAAAGTAATACAAATACAAAAACAAATTATATTACTATTTTAGCTATCCCAACAGCCCCTTCTAATCTAAGTAGCTTCACTAATGTTACTATCGCTACAGCTAGTCAAGGTACTAGCCCGTTATTGGCAGCAGGAGCTGCCGATAATACTGGAGGAAATATATTAGCTAACGGAACATCAGTTACACGTATTGCTACAACTACACCGGTATCAACTAGCACCCAAGTAACAAATGCTAACACATCACTAACAGGTACATTAACTGCTTATGTAAATAATACTGCTAGTGGTAATACTTCATTCAGTAATGTGGGAAATGCTGTTGGAACATATAGCTCATTGATAGTATCAGCAGATAGAGATTTGCATGTAGCAAATGCATCTGTCCCAACAGGATTCTATAAAGTATTCTCTGCTACGATTAGCAATACACTAGCTAGTTTGGGTAATGGTTATAATGATTTCCAATTACGTCATTCAACTACGGGTAATACTAATACTATTGGAATGGTAAAAGATAATTTAAATTCTGCACCAAGTTTAGTTACCACAAATACAGCAATGGTTACTGCTACATCAGGTACATACAGATATATTTCTGGTATTCCTTACTATAGTGCTACTGGGTCTCCTGCTATTACCGTTGCTAATTTAGAATTACAAAACTTTACTGGACAAACATTCCGTAGTGCGACCCCATTCACTGTAGCATCCGGTACATCATATGAAGGTTCTGGATCAGTTATAGCTACACAAACTAAAACATTAGCACAGATTGACAACAGTGCAAACTCTATGTTGACTGGATCAAATGTTAAAGCTAACATTGGTATATCAACTAACTATTCAATGGGTAATCTCAATATATTAGTTAATGGTGCGGTTAATGGAGTATCAACTATAGCGGCAAATATATTCAATGTTGTTGGCACTAGTACAACGATTCAATTACCTACAAAAATACAAATGTATGCCGGAGCAAACTCTGGCTTTAATGAAGCAAATATCACTGCTAATGTAGCAAGTAATACACAACCTGCGATTCGTGTTGTTTTGAGTACAGCAGGCAACACGCCGGCATTTAGTGGTAGTATAAATTACTATACTAGCAATGTTTGGACAGGTGCTCAAACTATTGCAGGTACACCAGAAGCAGTTGTTAGATATGGTGTATTAAAACATTATGCTGTAGATTTGTCTACTGGATATTTACCAACTGGACCTGATTTATCTACCGGAAGATCAGGATTACAGTATTTTACTTTTGCATTCGTAAGAGCTAGTTTGGCAAACTTTGATATTATATTAACTACTGGTTCAACTGGTCTATCAGGTTTATGGGTAGCGGCGCCGGGAACATCAATTGATACGGGTGGATTTTCTTCACCAACAGCAGGTTACCCAGGTCCAACTAGTACAATTAACGGATGGTTAACTGGATATGAACAATATAACGGTGCGGGAGTACCGGGCAATAGTGCTACAGGTGGAAACCCAGCTGGTACTAACGGATGCGCTTTAACTGGATCAGATGTTATACCATTGAACACACAGATTTCAAATGTAAGATATACTATGACACTTGGTTCGCAGAATCAAGCTAATAGTTTTGGTAATAATATTTTAATTAGAATTGCGTTGGCTGCTGGCCAAACTATAACTGATTTACAGATAGGAGTAGCAACGTAATGGCCGCAACGTTTAACGAATCACAAAAGATTGACTATCTCTGGAAAAAGGTTGGTTACGGGGTAACCAAAACTGCAGAAGCAACATCTAAAGAAGCCTTCAATGAGAGTATTGCCAGCCCATTGTTATATCGTGGTGATCTTGTTTGGATGCAAAGTGATCAGGTCACATCAACTCCGCCGTCATCTACAAATAGTATTATTCAAGTTTATAAAGATGGTGTGGGTAGTTTTAGTCCTAGTGTGGAATGTACGGAAGACTTAACCGCTCCTGATAATCAAACATGGAAAACAAATTCAACTAATTGGGTACCAACTCAGTTCGGTGACAACTATCTGATACAAGTATATGTAGCTAATACCGGAGTAACTAACCCGCAAACATCAGGTACTAAATTATTCCAAGCTGGTTCCGGAACAGATGATACCTGGTTCTTTGACTATCAATCCGGTGTATTGAACTTTAATGGTGCTAATGTACCAAGTCAGATTGCCAGTCCTATTACAGGCAAAAGTGTTTACATTGTAGGTTATCGTTATGTAGGTTTAATTGGTGTGACTAATCAACCTAGTGGTAACATTAGTGGTAATACCAATATTGGTAATATAAACTTTACTGATACTACAATCAGTACTATAACTACAAATAGTAATATATACCTTTCTCCAAATGGTACTGGAAAATTACATGTAACAACTTTTTTAACTGCTAGTGGAAATATTACTGCTAATTCCGGTGCTTTCTTTATCGGTGACGGTGGATATTTAGGAAATTTAAACACCTCAGGTGTAGCAAATGCTAATAGTAATGTAAGTATTCCAATTGCTAATGGTAATGTTAATATCACTGCTAACGGTAATACTACCCTTGTCGTTACTAGTACCGGAGCTAATGTATTTGGATATTTAACGGTTACTGGTAATTTAACAGCTACTAATATTACGTCTAATGTATCATCTAATACAGTTACTGCAAATTCTGGAAATATATCAGGAAATCTTTATGTTGGTAATACTGCAACTATTGGTAATATACGTACAGATAACATTTTATATGCAAATGGAAGTCCTTGGGACTTACAACAAGCCGCAGGATCTAATACTCAGATTCAATATAATGATGGTAACACTAATTTTGGTGCTAGTGCTAACTTTACATTTGACCAAACAACTAACTTAGTAACTGTTATTGGTAATATTACTACTACTAATGCTAATTTAGGTAATCTTGTAACTGCTAATTATGTAAATGTATCATCTACACTAAACGGAAATGTTGGTAACTTCATTGGTAATTTAACTTCATTAAATGCTAATTTAGGTAATCTTGTAACTGCTAATTATGTAAATGTATCATCTACACTAAACGGAAATGTTGGTAACTTCAGTGGTAATTTAACTTCATTAAATGCTAATTTGGGTAATACAGCAATTGCTAACAATATTGTAGCAAATACGTTCCAAATGGGCGTCGGAGTTAATGAATTTTACCATTCAACGGTCTATTTTGCTACCACAATAGCCACGACCCCTAACCAATTATTGTGGTCAACTTCAATAGCTAATTTATCAGCGATAGATTTTACCATTATTTCCACAGACGAAACAAGCAACACGAGACAAACAGCAAAAATAGCTGCCGCAGTTTTAGGAACTGAGGTGGTATTTAATGAGTATTCTGGACTCTATATCAATGGTGGTGTAGGGAGTTTTTCAGTAAATTATCAGGCAGGTCCGCCTAACCTGGTTCAATTAGTAGTGACTCCGGACTCTAGTAATTTGACAAAATATAATATGATGATAATTCAATATGCGAAATGATCATTATTTAGAGATAGCATAAATACACTTATAAAAGGAAATTACCATGGCAATCAAAGCATTTAACTCAATCGGCGGCTTCTCAGTAGGAGAAACTCCCGCTAATATTATCTTAGCAAACGGTGACATTACCACAAGTAATGCTAACCTAACAGCTAATCTATACGTTACTAATACCGCAAATGTTGGTAATTTACGCACCGATAACTTACTACACGCAAATGGTGTTCCTTGGGATATGCAACTTCCCGCAGGTGCTAATACACAGGTTCAATTTAATAACGATAGTGATTTTGGTGCAAGTGCTAATTTTACCTTTAACTCTAGCACTAATTTATTAACTGTTACTGGTAATGTTAATGCTACTAATGCTAATTTAGGTAATCTAGTAACTTCTAATTTCTTTCATGGTGCATTTGACTCTACTAGTTCTAATCAAGCAAATATCACTACAGTTGGTAATTTAACGTTATTAAATGTTGATGGTGTTGCTAATCTAGCTAATACTGTAAATGTTGAAGGTAATATTAATGCTAATACTAATATTACTGCAAATGCTAATATTCAAGGTGCTAACTTAAAAACTACTGGTTTAGCTAATATTGGTAACTTAGAAATTTCCGGTACAACAACTGGAAACTTAATTCCTTCAGCTAACGTAACATATAATTTAGGTAATGCTACAAATCGTTGGAAAGATTTATATCTAAGTGGTAGTAGTATTATTGTTGGTGATCAAACTATAGCATCAAATGCTACTGGTATATCACTGTCAAATACAACATTCTTAACTGAAGTTTTTGTAAGTGGTAACGCAAACGTTGGTCTTAATTTACTTGCAAATACAGCTAACTTTATTGGTAATGTAATAGCTCCAAATGTAACAGTTAATGTAGAACTTTCAGGAAACTCAGCAAACTTTATTGGTAATGTAATTGCTGCCAACTTACGTTCTAATGCATTAACAAACACTTATGTCACATTTGCTGGTACAAATGGTGTATTAACTAATTCTAGTAATTTAACATACAATGATACTACTCAAGTAATTACGGTACTTGGTAATATCACTACTAGTAACGCTAATTTAGGTAACTTAGTTGAAGCAAACTTTGCAAATGTATCAAGCAATTTGTTTGTAACTAATACTGCAAATGTTGGTAACTTACGTACAGATCATTTATTATACGCTAACGGAAGTCCATGGGATTTACAAGAAGCAGCCGGTGCTAATACACAAATACAATATAACATGGGTAACAATTTTGCGGCAAGTGCAAACTTCACCTATAATGATACTACACAATTATTAACAGTAACAGGTAATACTACTGCTACTGGTAATAGCACTGCTAGTTACTTCTTAGGTAACGGTAGTCAATTAACAGGTGTTATTGCTACAACAGCAGATAAACTTGCTAATAGTAACACAAATGTAACTACAACTACAACCAGCGTAGCTTTCAATATTGCTGACCCTGCTAATGCTAATATAGCAGTACCTAACGTAATTCTTGTTACCTCAAATCTAGTAACCATTAATGCAAATCTTTCTGTTATTGGTATAATAACTGCTAATAACTTTAGTGGTAACTTCAGCGGTAATGTTAGTGGTAATATTACAATACCTGGACCAAATACTGGAATTGTATTTAACGATGCCAATCTTGCAAATTCAAGTAATGCATTTACTTTTGACAAAACATCAAATATTGCTAACTTAACTGGTAATTTACATATTGGTAATAGTACTGTTAATGTCAGCATTTCTACAGGTAATATTGTTGCTACAGGTAATATAACTGCTGGTAATATTATTGGTATTATTGCTGCCGGATCTAATACAATTACTACAACTGGTAATGCTAACGTCGGTAATCTTGGATTTGGTACTGGTGAAATCATTGGTACAGGTAATATAAGTGTTGGAAATATAATTACTACTAGTATCAATGCTAGTGTCAGCGTTAATGCACTTGCGTTAGTATCACCTACATTAACTTCTAATAGTACTACTTTAACATTAAATGCCGCAGCCGGAAATAATGATGTTATATTAGTTCCAACTGGCACCGGCGCTGTTAATGTTTCTAGCAAGAAAATTACAAATCTTGCTACACCAACACAAGATACTGATGCTACTACTAAAGCATATGTTGATAGTATCGCTCAAGGTCTAGATCCTAAAGCATCTGTAGTATATGCAACCACAACAACATTGTTTAGTGTTGGTGGTACTAGTTACACATATAACAACGGGACAAGTGGCGTAGGAGCAACTTTAACTGCTGGTGGAACAATTACTGCTGGTTTAACCATTGACGGATCAACGCCAACTGTTGGTGATCGTGTATTGATTAAGAATGAAGTAGGTGCATTTGTAAATACAACAACTCAATCAGCCGCATTCAATGGTATATATTTAGTAACTACTGTTGGTACTTCTTCTATTGCATGGGTATTGACACGTTCTAGTGATTATGATCAACCAAGTGATGTACCAGGTGCATTTACTTTTGTTGAAGCAGGTACATATAATGCAGATACAGGATGGGTAAGTACAGCAGATGCTCCAATTACTATTGGCACAACACAAATTATTTGGGTACAATTCTCTGGAGCCGGCGCATACACCGCTAACACTAATGCTGGTTTAATATTAAACGGTACTGTATTCAGTGCTAAAGTTGACGGTAACGTTAATCCAACAACTGGGTTTGACGGTAGCGGTAACATTTATGTTCCGGCTGGTGCAGCATTTACTACTCCAAATATTGGGGCGGCAACTGGTACATCAGTAGTAGTAACAGCAGGTGTTACTGCAAATACATTAACCGCTAACTTAACATTAGGTGTTACTGGTAATGCTAACGTAGGCAATTTAGGCACAGCTGGACTGATCATTGCTACAGGTAATATTTCCGGTGGAAATATTACTACAGCAGGGCAAGTTGTTGCAACTGGCAATGGTACATTTGGTAATATCAGCACAACTGGATCTGGTGGCAACATTACTGGTGCTAATGTAATATCTGCAAATACACTAACAGCAACAGGTAATGTTAATGCTACAAATCTTGTAGCTAATACAGCACAACTAGCAACTGGAACTATAACAGCAAGTAACCCAGCTGTAAATGTAACTCAAACTTGGAATAATGCATCAACTACATTTACTGCTATACTAGAAAATATAACTGATACTAACTCTAATGCAAATTCATTATTAATGGACTTGCAAGTTGGCGGCACAAGTAAATTCAGTGTTTCTAAAATAGGCAACGTAATTGTTGGAAATCTATCAACAGGCTCATTAAGTGCAAACTCATTTGCTGTTACTACATTAAATATTGGTAATACTGCAGTTACTGCTAATACAGTAACTACTACTGCTACTACCGCTAATCAAACAATTGCAACATATCTGTTGACTGGTTCTACTGTAACAGGTGTTGAATTCTTGGTTAAAGGTTATGATACTCCTGGTAATAAATATAGTGTTGCAACTGTATTAGCTGTTACTGATAGCACTGATGTAGATTACACAATATTTGGCACAGTTCGTCTTGGCACTAGCACTGGAGTATTAGCAGTCAATATTTCTTCAGGCAATGTAGCATTACAAGTTACACCAACAAGTAGTAACAGTACTATTTGGACTACACAGATTAGGACAATTTAATTATTGTTGATTATATAATATGGCAACAATTAGATGGTTTAATTCTATAAACGGATTCTCGGTGGGTGATCAACTCACTGAGGTTATAGATACCTCAGGTAACGTTTTTACATCTAAGGTTACTTCATATCTAGACGTTGATATTGTTTCTGATAATGGTAATAAAATTTGGACATTTGATAGTACCGGAAATGTTGTATTTCCGGATTCTACTACTCAAACTACATCATATCCAGGCACTAGTACATCATTAAGCCTTACTGGTAACATATCAACCGGTAATGCTAATTTAGGTAACTTAACAACTAGTAATTATTTTCATGGTGTATTTGATAACACAAGTTCAAGTCAACCAAATATTACAAGTGTAGGAAACTTAAGTAACTTATTTGTAGGTAATGCTACTGCTAATGTAATTATACTTGGTGGTAATATCACTGCTACTGGCGCCATTAATGCTAATAATTTTAGTGGAAATTTCAGTGGAAATTTCAGTGGCAACATTGATGTTAGTGGTAATATTAAAATTGGTGGATCCAACACTCAAGTATTATTTAATAGTAACGGTGATGTTCAGGGCAGTAATGCCTACTTATTTAATTATACGGCCAATATATTAACCTTAACCGGCAATCTAATTGCAAATGTTGGTACACTTTATGGTAATATTTTAAATGGTAAAAATGCATTACAGGTAGGTGTTACTGGCTTCACTGCTGTTCCAAATACTATAGTACAATTTACTAGTAACTTAAATAGTGCGACACAGATAAACTTTCAGAATATCAATACAGGAGCAACATCTAGTACTGATATTGCATTAACATCAGATAATGGTAATAGTGTAAACAACTATATCAATATGGGTATTACTGGTAGCTCATGGGACGGTACTCAAACAAACTCATTAGGCAATGCACTAACCCCCGATGACGGATATTTATATGTACGTGGTGGAAATTTAGTTCTAGGAACTAGTAGAAACACCACTGCAGTGAATTTTGTAGTAGGCGGTCCTGGTACAGGTAATTTAGTAGCAACTATTAACAAAACCAATATTGCTATAACAGGTGATATAATTGCTAGCGGTAATGCTAATATTACTGGAAATATATCTTCAACTGCAGGCTCGCTAACGTTAAGTACCGGCGCAATAGCTGTTAGTGGCGGAGATGCTGGTATTTTTAATACATCAATAGGCAACATTAATTTTGGTCTAGTAGGTAATATTTCAATGGGAAGTACTACAGGAAATGTAACTGCCCGAGGTAATTTGATTGTTCAAGACACTGCAACAATAACAAATTTAAAAGTCAGCGATGTTTATAGTAACAGAACCCCAGTAGTTGTTACCACAGACACAGTAATTGACAGCTTTCCGGTCAATCAGTACCGTTCAGCTAAATACACAATGAGAGTCAACAGTGATGACGGATACCAAGCTGTTGAAGTATTATTAATACATGATAATGCTAATAGTTATGTCACAATATACGGTAGTTTATCTACCGTAGGATTTGATATTATAGCATTATCAACAAATATACTTTCCGGGAATGTTAGGATGTTAGCCACAACTGGCTACGCCAACACAACGGTGAATTTATTGGGCGTTTACGTAGCAGATTAAAAGGAATAAAAATGACTACAAAATATTTTAATGTAAAACAAGGTATAACGACTGGTAACATATTACTAGATGGTACGACCGGTAATATCACAGCAACCAATTCTAATTTGGGTAATGCTGTTATTGCTAATTTCTTTGTTGGTTCTGGTAACAACTTAAGTAATATTCAAGGTGGCAATGTAACTGGTCAAGTAGGTAATGCAGTAGTAGCAGGCACAGTCTATACAAATGCTCAACCCAATATTACTTCAGTCGGGACACTATCTAATTTAAGTGTTACTGGCACAATAACTGGTGGTAATTTAGCTACTGCAGGTTATGCTAACGTAGGAACACTAACAGTATCGGGTTTAAGTAATTTAGGTAACGTAGGTAATGTTACAATTACTGGTGGTACTAACGGATATTATCTACAAACAAATGGTTCAGGTGCGTTAGTTTGGGCAGCTGTCCCATCAGGAACAGGTATTGCTAATGGTAATAGTAATGTATCTATTCCAACTGCTAATGGCAATATAAATCTTACTGCTACCGGTAATACTTCAATGGTTATTACTGATACCGGTGCTAATGTAACCGGTACTTTAAATGTTACTGGGAATTTAACTGCGGCATACTTCATTGGTAATGGTTCATCTTTAAGTAACATAGCAGGTGCTAATGTTACTGGTACGGTAGCTAATGCAACATACGCAGTTAGTTCAGGTCTATCAGTGGCAGTAACAGGTGCCGCACAAGGTAATATTACAAGTGTTGGTACATTAACTGGCTTAAATGTTAACGGAACTGTAACTGCCGTAGCATTTACTGCTAATACAGGATTATTTACTGGTGATGGTTTTGGTCTATCAAATATTGCAGGCGGAAATATTACTGGTACAGTTGCTAACGCAACATACGCAACCAGTTCAGGTCTAGCAGTGGCAGTGACAGGTGCCGCACAAGGTAATATTACAAGTGTAGGTACACTAACATCATTAATTGTAAGTGGTAATGCTAACGTTGGTAATTTGACTACAGTTGCATTAACTGCAACCGGTAATGCCAACGTTGGGAATTTAGGTACAACAGCATTAGTAGCAACCGGAACAGGTAGTTTTGGTGGCAATGTTAATATGAATAGCTACAACATTACAGGTCTTGCTACACCAGTCAGTGATACTGATGCAGCCACAAAAGCGTATGTTGATTCAACCGCACAAGGACTTGATCCTAAAGCATCAGTAGTATATGCAACTACAACAAGTATTTTTGGTTCTGGATATACTTACAATAATGGAACAAGTGGAGTTGGTGCTACCATTACTGCTGGTAGTAACGGAGCATTAAGTATTGACGGATCAACTCCAACTGTTGGTGCTCGGGTTTTAATTAAGAACGAAGTTGGTGCATTTGTTAATAACACAACAGAATCAGCCGCATTCAATGGTATATATTTAGTGACTATAGTTGGTTCAGGAGCGGCCGCTTTTGTATTAACCCGCACAACTGATTTTGACGTTGGTACTGAAATGGCAGGAGCATTTACCTTTGTTGAACAAGGTACAACTAACGCAGATACAGGTTGGGTTTGTACTGCAAATAATCCAATAACGGTTGGTACAACACAAATTACATGGACACAATTCTCTAGTGCAGGAACATACACAGCTGGTACAGGATTAACATTAATTGGTAATCAATTTAATATTAGTAATACAGCAGTTACACCTGGTACATTTGGTAATGGTGACGCAGTAGCAACGTTTACTGTTAATCAACAAGGTCAATTAACAGCCGCATCTAATACATCAATTACTGCTAATGCGGCTAACTTAACTGGTACTACTTTAAATGCGACCATTGTTAATTCTAGTTTAACAAGTGTTGGTACATTGGGTAATTTAACAGTTACCGATAATATTATTAGTGGTAATGTTTATGCTAATAGTGGTGCTATCCAAGCAGTAACTCTAGCAGGTAATCTAACAAGCAATGCTCAACCAAATATTACTTCAGTTGGTACACTAACAAGTTTAAATGTAACTGGTACAGCAAATGCAGGCAATTTTACTACTACAGGTAATGCTAACGTAGGGACACTAACTGTATCAGGTACAAGTAATTTAGGTGCAGTTGGTAATGTAACAATTACTGGCGGTAGTAATGGATATTATCTAAAAACAAATGGTTCAGGTGCGTTAGATTGGGCAGCAATCTCAGCCGGATCTTATATTACAAATGGAAATAGTAATGTAAATATTCCAACAGCCAACGGCAATGTCTCAGTAGGAGTTGGAGGTAACCAAAATATATTAGTTGTTACAGATACTGGATCAAATGTAAATGGTTATTTAACCGTATCCGGTAATATTATAGGTGGCAATGCTAATTTGGGTAACGCTGTTACTGCCAATTATTTTATTGGTAATCTTTATGGTAATGCTAATACAGCCGGGACAGTTACAACAGCCGCACAACCAAACATTACATCAGTTGGTAGTTTAACTGGATTGACAGTAAGCAATGCAACCGGTGTAGTTAATTTTACAACTACCGCTAATGTCACATTAGGTGCTGTTGCTAACTTACATATTAGTGGTGGTTCTGCAAATTATATATTACAGACAGATGGTTCAGGCGGCCTCAGTTGGGTTGGCATCACTGCAGGATCTATTATTGCTAATGGTAACAGTAATGTAAGTATTCCAACTAGTAATGGCAATATAAATCTTACTGCTATCGGTAATACTTCAATGGTTATTACTGATACCGGTGCTAATGTTACAGGCTATGTTAATGCTACAGGAAATGTAACCGCTGCATATTTTATTGGTAATGGTATTGCTATAAGCAATATAGCAGGTGCTAATGTTTCTGGTACTGTAGCTAATGCAACATATGCAACCAGTTCAGGTCTATCAGTGGCAGTAACAGGTGCCGCACAAGGTAATATTACAAGTGTAGGTACACTAACAAGTTTAACTGTTACCGGTAATATAACCGGTGGCAATATAAGTACTGTTGGTACTGCTAATGTAGGTACTTTAATAGTAACAGGTGCAACGACTTTTGGTAATTTAACTGCTAACTATGTCGCTCTTAATAATGGTCTAACAAGTAATCGTTCAAACGTAGTAGTAACTACTAATACAGTTATTGATCAATTTGCCCCAGGCACATTTAGAACAGCGAAATATATTATTAGTTCATCAGGTGATGATGGATATCAATCAGTAGAAACACTATTGATACATGACGGTACTACATCATATATTACAATTTATGGTAGCATTTGCAGTAATAATACTGCGGATATTATTGAACTATCAAGTAATATTAACGGAGTATCTGGTAACGTATCATTATATGCAAGTGGATCTAGTGCAAACTTAAAAGTAAATATAGTAAGTAGTTATATTAACACCTAATCAAATTTATCCCCTTAATTAGGGGATAAATATAATATAGTAAACAGGGAATATGGAACTGTGTCATTTAAATATTTTAACGTAAAGAACGGCCTCACGACCGGTGCTATAGCATTGCATTCAGCAAATGCCAATGTACAGGCAAATTACTTTCTTGGAAATATTAGTGTCACAAGTTCTGCAAATCTAGGAGAAGTGGGTAATGTTAAAATTACCGGTGGAACTGGTGGTTATGTCTTACAAACAGATGGTACAGGTAATCTAAGTTGGGCTAGTCAAGGTAGCGGAAGCCCTAGTATTAGTAATGGAAATAGCAATGTAAACATACCAGTTGCTAATGGAAATGTTAATATCAGTGCTGTAGGTAATGCAAATATACTTGTTATTACTGGTACTGGCGCCAATATAGCAGGCACATTAAAAGTAAATGGACAAAGTAATTTAGGTGCAGTAGGTAATGTAGTTATAACAGGTGGATCTAGTGGCTATGTCTTACAAACTGATGGATCCGGTGCACTAAGTTGGGTAGCACAATCTGGTGGCAGTTCAAACATCAGTAATGGAAACAGTAATGTTAGTATACCAAGTGCTAATGGCAATATAAATTTTAGTGCTACAGGTAATGCAAATGTAGTAGTAATTACTGGCACAGGTGCAAACATATCAGGTACAGCTAATGTTACTGGTAATCTAGTAGCAGGTAATGCTAACTTAGGGAATGCCGCAATTGCTAATTACTTCATTGGCTCAGGTAATAATCTAAGTAATATACAGGGTGGCAATGTTACTGGTCAAGTAGGTAACGCAGTACTAGCTGGTACTGTATATACTAACGCACAGCCAAATATCACTAGTGTTGGTACATTAACAAGTTTAAGTGTTACCGGTAATACTTCATCAGGTAATTTCATTGGTACGTTAGCCAATGGTAACAGTAATGTAAATATTCCAAGTGCTAATGGCAATATAAACTTTACCGCTGTAAGTAATACTACAATGGTAATTACTGACACTGGTGCAAATATAGCTGGTACAGCTAATGTTACTGGTAATATAGTTGGTGGTGGAGAATTAAATGTATCTGGTAATGGCGTTATTGGTGGTAACTTAACAGTCAATGGTACATTAACATACATCAATTCAACTACATTATCTATTAGTGATCCAATAATTAATTTACAAACAGGACCAAATGGTGTTGCTCCGGTTGCCAATAGTGGCAAAGATGTTGGTACAGCATTAAATTATTATGACACAAGTGCAACAATTGCTTGGATGGGATGGGATGTAAGCAATGCTGAAATATCATTTGGATCTAATGTAAGTATTGCATCAGAAGTAGTAACATACAACTCATTAGCTAATATTCGTTCTGGTAACGCACAATTAGGTAATGTGGCTACTGCTAATTACTTTATTGGTAGTGGTAATAACTTAAGTAATATTCAAGGTAGTAACGTAACCGGTCAGGTAGGTAATAGTTTAATAGCCGGGACTGTATATACAAACGCACAACCTAACATAACGTCAGTTGGTAGTTTAACTGGTTTAACAGTAAGTAATGCAACCGGTGTAGTTAATTTTACAACTACTGCTAACGTAACTCTCGGGGCAGTAGCTAATCTACATATATCAGGTGGTACTAATGGTTATGTCTTACAGACTGATGGATCAGGTGCATTAAGTTGGGTAGTTCAATCAGGCGGAGGTGGCAGTTCAAACATCAGTAATGGAAATAGTAATGTAAGTATTCCAGCCGCCAATGGTAATATAAATTTTAGTGCTGTGGGTAATGCCAACATAGTAGTAATTACTGGTACCGGTGCAAATATTTCAGGTTATGCTAATGTTTCAGGCAACATAAATGCTGGTAATATTGTGACAGGTAGCGGCACCGGCGGCAGTATTACTGGTGCTAATGTTGTTGCAGCCAATACATTGACTGCTTCTAGTAATATAACAACACCTCAATTTATATCAAACGTATCTATAGGTACTGCACCACTAGTGGTTACAAGTACTACACAAGTTGCTAATTTAAATGTGGCAACAGCCGGTACTGTAACAACTAATGCACAACCAAACATTACTAGTGTTGGTACTTTATCATCATTAACAGTTACCGGTAATATAACCGGTGGAAATTTAATTGGTCCACTAGCTAATGGAAATAGTAATGTCAATATACCGGCCGCCAATGGAAATATAAATCTAACTGCTGTAGGTAATACAGTAGTAGTAATCACTGATACCGGTGTTAACGTAGTCGGAACATTGAATACTGGCTCAGGAATAATTACTGGTAATGGTAATGGATTAAGTTCTATTGTAGGCGCTAACGTAACAGGTCAAGTAGGTAATGCATTAATTTCTGGTACTGTATATACTAACGCACAACCAAACATTACATCAGTCGGCACACTAACAAGTTTAGCTGTAACTGGTAATATTAGTGGTGCTAATATAACTGGTAATCATTATGGTACAGGTAATAATTTAAGTAATATTCAAGCAAGTAATGTAACTGGTCAAGTAGGTAACGCATTATTAGCCGGGACTGTATATACTAACGCACAACCAAACATAACAAGTGTCGGTACACTAACAAGTTTAAATGTAAACGGTACAGTAACTGCTGTAGCATTCACTGCTAATACAGGTGTGTTCACTGGAAATGGTAATGGGTTAAGTTCTATTGTAGGTGCTAATGTAACTGGTCAAGTAGGTAACG
>Ga0209596_1001176_pt1 | contig 22912 bp, 41 predicted proteins | sample M_130807_MF_Meta_FD_187314 | JGI IMG/M metagenome (GOLD analysis project Ga0209596, IMG submission 187314) | Freshwater microbial communities from Lake Montjoie, Canada to study carbon cycling - M_130807_MF_MetaG (SPAdes) (version 2) | ecosystem: Environmental > Aquatic > Freshwater > Lake...
CTAAGATTTCTTGAGATCTAGCTTTCTTACTTTCAGGAAGAATAGCATCACTCTTCCGTTTCTTAATGATTTTATTCTTTTTGTATTCGATGGGTTCTAACCCTTGAGCTATTCGTTCTTTATTCAAACGAACTAGAGCTGGTCGTCCAGCACCTGGTCTTCTACCACCCCTCTTTTCTTTTGGGGTAGCCTCTGCTTGTGGTTCTGCAAGAATCACTTCAACATCAACTGGTTTAAACTCTTCGGTCATTCTTTGCCCTTACGGAGAAAATAGTTACATCTATATAACAATTATATCATAAGAAGATTGTTTTGTCAAGAGAAATCTTTACTGCAACAGAAACTACGGGTATAGGGAAGCTGAGTTTGAACTGGTCCCCATAATAGGTAATAAGAAGAAGAATGTAAATAGTTAAGAAAGTAGTTGACAAACAGAACTTCTTCTGTTATAATAAGATCTTTAATATATATATATATATATAATATATATTAATTAATATATAATAATATATATAATATATAACTAATAATATATATATATAATAATATATAAATATATATAATATAAATAACAAAGCCAGGAACAAACCTGGCTTAGTCATATTTCTTTGAATCTATCGATTCATTACATACATTGTCACTTCGAAACCGAAGCGTAACTCGGTGACGCTAGGTTGAGTCCATTTCATATTATACTCCTTTCATTTTCTAGTTTATAATAATAAGTTTTATAGACTATCTGAGTCTATAATACAATTATACTCCCTTTCTAAAGATTTGTCCTCAGTATTATCATTATTCTAGTAAGCGAGGATTGGTCTCATTTTACCGATCCGAGCTCATTCAAGCACCCTTACCATTAAAAATAAAAGAAAAGGGCTTCTAGCCCCTTTAAAACTTGTTTAAACTATATGTTTGGTCTCTGAAGAGATGTCATTAATCCTCCTTTTTTTAATTTTAGCATTGAGTATTAGTTGAGGTCCTATTTTTCCTTCTCATATATTTGGTGTGTACCTATAAATATTTTCGTAGATAAAAAATATACCCCCCCCTATCAAATTTTACATAATAAATATTATATAAAATCAATCTTATTAATAGTTGACTTAATTAATAAGGTATTAAATGCACTATATAAGGGCGTGGCGTGGTGCTGATAGGTTTTACTTATCACCCTAAGCAACATGATAGAAAATTAATATAAGTGTTTGGAAAATTTAGAAAATTTTAGATCATGATAATATTTTAAATGTCAACAACATATTCAAATTTATTTAATTTATTAATCAGAAATTGGCATGGTTTTTGATATCTTGCATAATCAAACGCTAACGAATGATTAATATTCTGATACTATCCTATCACCCATGATTCAATCGTCGGTTATGGTGCGATTGTGAATGCCTATATTTTAATCAGATGTTAAGGTTTTATATCTTTTTAAACTATTTATAAATAAATGTTGACATGTTTAAACATTATGATATTATTTAAATGTAGTATCTTTTTATCAATAACAACAAAAAGAGGTAATATAAATGAATAGAGAAACATGGCTTAATAATTTAAAAGATCAATTCTTAATTGATCATTTCAAACAACAAGGTTATGAAATACCCCAAAATGTTAGAATGTCTTGCTCACTAACAAGCGGCAGGGGTGTTAAAAATAAGAAAATAGGCTTATGCTGGAATAATTCAATGAGTGCTGATAACACTTATGAAATAATGATTTCACCAACAATAGCGGATTCAATTCAAGTTGCGGATATTTTGATCCATGAATTGATTCATGCAACAATAGGCTTAAAAGAAAAACATGGTAAAAACTTTAGAAAATGTGCATTGGCGGTTGGTTTAACGGGTAAGATGACAGCAACAACAGCAACGGATTCATTAAAGCTTAAAATAGCTGAATGGGTAAAAGTGCTAGGGGTTTATCCTCATGCAATTCTAGGGGGTGAAAATTCAGGTGGTAAAAAGCAAACTACACGATTAATAAAAGTTGAATGTGAATGCGGTTATACAGTAAGAGTTTCGAGAAAATGGCTTAATGTTGCAATTCCACAATGCCCATGTTGTAACATTGAAATGACAGTGTAATAAATTGGGGGTGTTTAAACAACACCCTTTTTTTTAATGTTTATTTTATAAAAGGTGTTGACAAATGAAAATTTCTAATATATTGTGGTTTTTAGTAAGTGCAATTTATTTTTACGGCTTTATCTTTTTAATGATGTCTCTATAAAAGGGGTATAAAATGAAATTCAAAGGTTTAACAGTAGATGGTAAAAAAGAGGAATACATAGAAAGTCTTTTAAATGTATCAGAGTTTAAAAGAGATGATTTAGAAAAGATGTCATTCGAGGAGGTCTTATTAAATTGGGCTTTCTATTTTCAACCTAGTTTAATTACTAGATAAAAGGGGCTTAAAATGTTATTAAAAAAAATCGGTAATAATATGAACGAAATTATATTAAATAATGGTGATCAAATATTAATTAGTTATGAAACACCCGTGGCATGTATAAAAGATCATGAATTATATTATACTAATAAAAAATGGTCTCAAACAACAACAAAACATATTAATAGATGGTTTCAATTAAAAGGGTGGTTAATGACCCAACCTATATTTGAAGATCAAGAATTTTTTAATAACTTAATCAAGGGGGTTTAATATGTATCAAACAATTAATAGGTATGATTTTCATAATGCTTTTAAAGCGATGGGAAGAGAAACACAGTTTTCTTTTGAAGCAAAAGACTTACTTTATGATTTTTTAGAAGAAGACGAAAAAAACACAGATGATGGCATTGAATTAGATGTAGTTTCTTTATGTTGTGAATACTCGGAAGAGCATTACAAAGACATTTTTAATGGCTATGATATTATATGCGAATCGGACGAACCAACAGACGAAGAAGTGAAGCAAACTGTTATTGAATACCTTATAGATAATACATTTTATATAGGACCAACAAAAGATGGAAATTTATTATTTCAACAATTTTAAAAAGGTGTTTAAACACTATGAACTTAAACGAGGGCGATAGCACGAAGTATTTATTATTTAAAGCAACATATCAAAGCATGATGTTTAAACAATCTATTAATAATGAGAGGGTTATAAAATGACAAGGGCAAACGATATTTTTAACAATGTTTTACTTGCTATGCAAGACGCAGAGGAAATTGAAGGTGTTGAGGGTGTGGCTTATTTAGATTTAATGGCAGCTATAAGACACGAATCACAAAAAAGATTTGATAATTGTGCCGATAACATGGACAGGGAGATTATGAAATGAAAGCTAATATTCCATTAAGTTTTAACTCTATTATGGAGGTTGATTTATCAGAGATCAAGGAATCAGATTTATTTGATGAGTTAGAAGAGAGAGGCTATGAAGTTATAGAAGAGGGAACGAGGGAAGCGATAGAAGATATATATATAGCAAAGATAAATGGATTTGATGATAAATTTCTTATTAAAGAGTTAATTTATAAAACAATAGGGAGGATTTTATAATGTGTTTAAACAAACTAGATCTTGACGAAGTATGCAATATTGCAGGAAAAATTTATTGGGAAGTAGTAAATAAGTTTAACGCAGAAGACAAATGTGTTATGGACGATCCCGATAACAAAGGAGGAACACGCAACACAGAGTTTGGACAAGAACTATATTATTTGATTGAAGACACAGTTAAAGAGGCTATTGACTACAAAGAAGAAGGTGAAGAAGATGACGAGGACTATACTTGCCCAAAATTTGAACCTACGGAGGATTAAAAAATGAAATCTTATAAAGTTAGGATTTACTATAACGCTTATTTTGACATGACTATAGATGCACCAAGTGAAGACCATGCTAGAGATATAGCAAAAGATTTTTCTATGGACTATGCACAAGACGCTATAATTTCTTATGATTTTGTTGAAGTTGATGAGATTGGAGGTGTTTAAACATGGTATTTGACATGGAACAGGCTAACGCTGATTTAAATTGCATAGCAATAGCAATCTACGCAGAAGCACACACGCAAAGCATAGAAGCAAAGCATGGAGTAGCACAAGTTATATTAAATAGGCTTAGAAATGGTCATTATGGGGATTCAATTTGTGAGGTGGTGCTAAAGAAAGGTCAATTTCATGGGGTTTGGGACATCATGACAGGGAAACACGAATATCCAACACAAGAGGACTTATTAAAAGAAAAATTAATAGCACACCAAGTCTATTTTCACAAAGTGCCAAACCAAATAGGACAAACGACTTATTATTTTCATGATGATTCAATAAAAAAACCTTATTCATGGGGTATTAAAACCAAGAAGACAAAGCTTGACAATTTACTTTTTTACTAGGAGAATAAAATGCTTTTAGCTATTATAGTTTTTGTAATAGGATTTGCAATAGGTTATATTTTAGGTAATCGAGACAAAAAAAACGAAACATATTTTGGAGATTATTAGAATGAAAACAAGAGAAGAAATGATTGAAAGATTAATAGAATATGATGTTGATAATTTTGATATTCGTGATCTTGCTGATTTATTTAGATATGGTATGAAAGCGTATGAAGATATGTCAGACGAGGACTTAAAAGATCAATCTGCACTTTTATTTGAGGAGAACTAACATGAAAACATTTAGAGTGGAAGCTGAGACAGTAAGTAAGTTTTATACACTTGTTGAAGCAGAAAACATTACAGACGCATATTTACAAGCAATAAAACGCACACAAAGCGACTTTAAGCCCTCTTTTCAAGAAGATCAATGGCATGTATTAGCTAATGATATTATTGAGATACCGACCTTTCCAGCATGGATAATGGAACACCATTCTAAGAGGTTCAGTGCTGATTTAGTAGAGGCAACAGAAGACACTGATTTACAAGATGATTATATGAATTTTTATGGACTTTCAGAGAGGGACATGGTATAATGTTAAGAGATAAGCTACTTTATTATCGTAATGCACGAAGTTATTTAAAACTTTTGGAGAAACAAAATGATAAACGCATGGCTACAAAAAACTAAAAACTTTGGAGAGTATAAAATAATTTATCTTACTAAAAATACTTTCAATTTCTTTTGGGGACATGGTTGGGAATCACAGGCGAAGTTTAAACGAGATGGAAAAACATTTACACTCATTCAAAGACCGACACGAAGTTTGCCAAGAGATGTTAATGTTATCCTTTCTAAAATGATTGGAGTATAGAATGAGATGTGTTGCGTGTAATGCTTTATTATCAGATTATGAAGCAACAAGGAAAAGTCAGACAACGAAAGAATATTTAGACTTATGTAATCACTGTTTAAACGACATCAGAAATGATTTACTTTACATGGAACGAGAAGATCTAGCACAGAAAGAAACACCCTCTGATGAAGATCATCACGACTTTATAGAATGGAAGGACTTATGAAAAAACCTGACGCATGGCTTTACGAAGAGTTTGACACCAATGGGGAACTACGATCAAGTCAAATATGGACTTTCTTACCCTCTGATTTAAAACAAACTATTAAACTTAAAGATGTTCATCATGTAGAACTTACACCGATGTATAAAGACATTAAGGAAATGCAAGTGTATAATAAAGAAAACAAGTTTGATAGCAAGAAATTAGTAGAGGCTTATTGTGGTCTATGAGTCATTTTTTATACAATGAGAGATGCCCTCGATGCAGTGAGAATGGTGCTGATAAGAGTGGCAATAACCTAGCAGTTTATTCTGATACGCATAAGTATTGTTTTGCTTGTGGTTATCACGATAGAGGGGACATTGTAGAGAAATATAAAGATCGTTTAAACACAGTAGTTGAGAAGAAATCTTTTATGTCATTCAATAAGGCTCAGTTTATGGATGCTAAGGGAATGACCTACTTAAAAAAATATGGGCTAACAAATGATGAAATCAATAAAAATTATTTTTGGGATAATGATGGCTATCTTGTCTTTGATGGCGGTAGTTATCAAAATGCTAGGAATTTCACAGGAATAGGTGCTAAATATATGACTAGGGGAGTTATTCGTAATAATGAACCCATTATGCAGAATACGCAAAATGACAGTGTAATTATTGTAGAAGATGCAATTTCTGCTATAAAAGTTAGTAGAGTGCTACCAAGTGTTCCTATACATAACTCAATTATACCCCTAGAACTCATTTTAAGGCTCTCTAAACGCTTTAAAAAACTTTTTGTATGGCTAGACAAGGATAAAAGTTTATCGGCTCTTAAACAGGCAGGAAATGCGAAATTACTTTTTGATGAAGTAAGAACAATTTGGACTGATCTCGACCCAAAATGTTATTCTGAAACAGAGATAAAGAAATATTTAAATGTAGTTGACATGGAGAAAGAAGTATGATAGAATTAATTATTATTAAATATATATTAAATAATATAATATATAATAAATATATAAATAATATTATAATAACAAATAAAGAACTTGTCAAGCTTCTTTATTGTGTTAAATCTTTACAGGAATCTTCTGATAAAGAGCAATACACCATTGACGACCTAGAACTAAAATTCTTCTCAGATTATCCATTCTTGAAAGATGTTGAAAAGGAAATCTTCAATACAATCTTCGACAAACTTCGCACATTGGAAGTTGATGACACTCGCATTGAGGAGTATCTCGACAAACAACGATCTGCGGTTATGGCTCGGGAGGTTGCAGAGATGGCTCTCGAAGTCACAGAGGGAAGGAAAGACTTTAATGAGATTCTTGACAAAATCTCTAAGATGGAAATTGACAGACCTAACGAGGAAGAGATTACATTCGTCACAGATGACCTAGAGGAGTTGTATGAATCTCAAGTGACTACAAAGGGACTTAGATGGCGTTTAAACTGTCTCAATCAATCTTTGGGTAGTCTTAGACAAGGGGACTTTGGTTTCTTATTTGCTAGACCTGAGACAGGGAAGACAACATTCTTAGCTAGTGAAATTACATACATGGCTACACAAGCTGAGGGAAATATTCTTTGGTTTAATAATGAAGAGCAAGGTAAAAAAGTCATGATGAGGTGTATTCAAGCGTCATTGGGCTTATCTCTACCTGAACTCTATCGAGACTTAAAAGGGCATAAAGATAAGTTTAATAACATTACACAACATAAAATTAAACTCTTTGACCAAGCTTCCATTAACTACCGAGATGTCAATAAGATTTGTGAGAAGATTAAACCTAGTCTCATCATCTTCGACCAGATAGATAAGATTAAAGGCTTTGAGCAAGACAGGAATGATTTGATGCTAGGGTCTATTTACCAATGGGCTAGAGAACTTGCTAAAGACTATGCCCCTGTAATTGCAGTGTGCCAAGCTGACGGATCAGGTGAAGGAGTTAAGTGGCTTAACATGGGTAATGTTGCTAATGCTAAAACATCTAAGCAATCAGAAGCAGATTGGATATTAGGCATTGGTAAGACGAATGACGAGGGCTTGGAGTATATGCGTCACTTCTGTATCTCTAAGAACAAACTTGTAGGGGATAACGATTCAATCCCTGACATGAGGCATGGGAAATTTGATTGTGTTATTAAACCTGATATTGCAAGATATGTAGATGTGTGATATACTATCAGTATGAACACAATAATTTTAGATGTAGAAACCACCACCCATGCTAATGGGAACCCATTTTCTGAAAGGAATAAACTTTGCTATGTCGGACTTAATTATAATAATGTTTCTAGTGTATTTGACATTGAATATAGTGGAAATCCGTACAGGGAAAAACTTGACGCTATACAGAATGTGCTTGACAATGACGCTATTCTTGTTGGCTTTAACATTAAGTTTGACTTGCATTGGATAAGAAAATATGGAATTAATTTTATGGATAGGCGTATTTGGGATTGTCAGTTGGTACATTTTATACTCACTAACCAACAGAATCCCTATCCTTCACTTAATGGTGTCGCTGAGTACTATGGTTTGGGTAGTAAGCTTGATGTTGTTGCTAATGAGTATTGGAAGAATGGGATAGACACCCCTGATGTTCCTAAAGACATTCTTGAGGATTACCTAAAGCAAGACCTACTTCTAACAGAGGCAGTGTTTAAACGGCAGTATGAAGAAGTGATGTCTCTTCCACAAGAACGACAAAGATTGATTAGCTTACACAATCAGGACTTGCTTGTTTTAGAAGAGATGGAATATAATGGAATTTTATTTGATGAGGATAGGAGCTTAGAACTTGGTGCGGAACTGGAGAAGGAAGTCGGATTATTGGACGAAGAACTGGCTAAGACTTTTAATATTAGTGGTTTTAACTTTAATAGTAAAGATCATCTTAGTTGTCTTCTTTATGGTGGACGCATTACTATCCCCAAAAAAGAAGTTATTGGAGTTTATAAAACTGGTGAAAGAAAAGGTCAAGTCAAGGAAGGGTGGGTAGATCAATGTTATGATATGCCTAGATTAGTAGAACCATTACGAGGGAGTGAATTAAAAAAAGATGGGTATTACAGCACAGATGAACAAACGCTTAGAAGTCTTAGGAACACAAAAGTTTCTAAAGGAATTGTTGAACTTATCCTTAAAAGGAGTGGACTTGAGAAGCGTAGAGGTACTTACTATTCAGGACTCCCTGAACTCAGAGAAAACCAAGGTTGGGCTAAAGGTGCTTTACATGGGCAACTTAACCAGTGTGTCGCTAGAACTGGTCGCCTTAGTTCCTCCAAGCCGAATCTACAAAATTTTGATGGAGAAATAAAAGAGTTATTTTACTCGAGGTATTGATTGTTACAATTAATTTACAATTTGTTATAAAGTATTACAGTTTAGAAATAGTTTAGTTACACTTGCCCTCTATAATGAATTTGTAAGATAATTTATCTTATGTGCAGTTAATGTTCTATAACAATTATGGAGAATTAAAATGGCAGCATATAATTATGTAATGGACTCAAAGACTAAAAAAATGTTATTTAAGTCTAATGATTCTAAAAAATGCGAAACATTTAAAAATAAAATTGAAAAAGAAACAGGAAACAAAGACTTATTTATTGGACTTCATTCTGATGAGTTTAATAAATTATTTTCAAGATTATTTTAATAGTAAGTTGGGGGAGCAATCCCCCTTTTTTAAAAGGAGAAGTTATGTTTATTAAATTAACAAATGCAACAAAAGAGTACCAAGGTGAGCAACTGATTATTAACATTGATCATATTCTATCTATTTTTGAGCTACAAGAGAAAAGACTTGATAATGATAATGAAGAATATGAAGTTTCTGTTTCAAACTTATACACCATTACACAACAATCTTATATTGTTGAGGAACCAGTAAATGTTATTTATAAACTTATAGAGGAGAAGCAAAATGGGTGATGATTTTGATAGTCATTATGTTGGTGGGTATATCCCAGGAGAAGAGGAAGCATATTTCTACCACACACTTGGAGATTTTGAAGCTTCAGTAAAAGAATTTGGTGCTAGTTATGTGGTAACAGAAATGAATGCTGATGTTAGAGATTTATTAAAAGGAGCATTAAATGTCTAGAGATGAGATTGCATTAAAAGCTATGGAAGCATTAATTATTGCTGACCATGTTAGACGAGAGGACATTCCTCATGAAGCCTATCGTATTGCAGATGCTATGTTAGAGATTAGTAATGCTCATACAGGGTGATGCCTCTGCTCTTGAGTGGAGATGTGCTGCCTTTTTAAGTAAGGATAAAGTAGCCTATGAAGAAATATGGAATGATGTCGATCAACATACTGATAATCAAACTCGTTTTGGTTTGCCTAGTCGTCTTATTGCTAAGACATTTGTATTTAGACTTATTTATGGAGGAAGTGCTTACTCCTACGCTAATGATCCAAACTTCGCTGAGGTAAGTAAAAGTGAGAAGTTTTGGCAAAAGATTATTGATGAGTTCTATAGTAAGTATAAAGGTCTTCATAAGTGGCATATTAAACTTATGCAAGAAGCTACAACGACTAAAATGGTTAAACTCCCTACTGGTAGGATCTATCAATTTGAACCTGAATTAAAGAGAGGTGAGCATGTTTATCCTAGGACTACTATTCTTAATTATCCTGTGCAAGGGTTAGGAGCAGATTTAATGACACTAGCAAGAGTATCTTTATATAACCGAATGAGGAAACTAAATTATGAAAAGGCGAGACTTGTTAATACAGTTCATGATTCCATTATTATTGATTGTGATAATGGCTCTGTTAGTACTTTAGCTAAGACTCTGTTAAATGTATTTGAAGATGTTCCTAAGAACTTTCAGAAGATGTTTGGGACTGAGTTTGATCTCCCAATGAAGGCAGAAGTACAGGTTGGAAATAATTGGAAAGATATGGAGGTTTGGAATGATAGTTTATAAAGTTAAAGGATTATTTGGCTTTATGAAACGAGATGTCAGAATGAGGGCATCAGATAAAAATAAAAGAGTATATGATAAAATGAGTAAGTTAAGAAAGATGTGGTGGCACTTTAAAAATAGATGGGATTAGTAGTTGACAAGTAGTACAGATATGGTATAATATATATACAGGACTATTAAATAGTTCTTTTTAAAGGAGTATTTATGATTATAGAAATTATTGATGTAGGAGCACCCGAGTCAGTTAAAACTGGTAAAGGTCAATATCAGACATTACAAGTAAGTTATAAGAATGAACAGGGGCAAGTACAAGGTAAAAAGCTTATGTCATTTAGTAACCCTACAGTGTTTAAAGATGTTCAGGGCTATGTTAAAGGTGATCGTATTGATGTTCTTACTGTTAAAGAAGGTGATTACTGGCAGTGGAAATCTATTGATAAAGAAGGTGAAGCTCCCCCAAGAGTTGAAGCTCCTAAGTCAACTGGTGGCGGTGGTAAGGTCATTGGAAGCAACTATGAGACAGCAGAGGAAAGAGCTAGACGACAAGTGTATATCATTCGTCAATCTTCTCTTGGCACTGCGGTGGAATTGTTAGGTCAAGGTGCATCAGTAAATGATGTAGTAAAGACTGCAAAACAGTTCGAGGCTTATGTCTTCTCTAAAGAAGCTGAACTAGCAACAGAAGAGTCTCCAGCATAATGGAAGCTTTAATGGATGGTGATATCTACGCATTTCGAGTAGCTTGTACTACAGAGAATGACAACGAAGCTATCGCTGTCTATCGTGTCAATGAGATGATTGAGAATACTTTAGCTGAGGTGGAAGCATCTGAGTATAAATTATTTTTAACATCTCCTGACAATTTCAGGAAGCAAGTCTATCCTGAGTACAAGGCTAATCGTACTGCAACTAAACCTACGCACCTACAATTTCTTCGAGACTATCTTGTTGAGAGTTGGCAAGGAACAGTTGCTGAGAAGATGGAAGCAGACGATTATCTTGGTATTAATCAACATGAATCTAGCATCATCTGTTCTATAGATAAAGACTTGTTGCAAGTGCCTGGAAAGCACTACAACTTCGTTAAAAAAGAGTTCTATGAAGTAGATGAGGAAACTGGATTTAGGAATTTTTATACACAACTTCTTACAGGTGATACTTCTGATAACATTAAAGGTATAGCAGGTATTGGACCAGTTAAGGCTAAGAAAGCTTTGACTGGTTATTTTACTGAGCAAGGAATGTTTTCTGTAGTTAGAGAGATGTATGCAAACGACGAATGGATGATAATGAATGGGAGATGTTTACACATCCTCAGATCATTAGATGATGATTGGACAAATCATTTTGAAAGGTTAGCACTTGGCGGCAAATAAAGAATGGACTGAAGGTCGCTTAAAATCATTTATAACTTCTACCCTAAGAGGTGGATTTAGAAGGTACCCACCAAAATATGAATCTCTTAAAGAAGCTCAAGTTGGTAAAAAAATTAACACTAAATCTCAACGCTTGGCTATGCACTATAAGTGTAGTAAATGCAAAGGGAAATTCCCTGCTAAGGAGGTTCAAGTGGATCATATACTTCCTGTGGTCTGCCCTAAGAAAGGATTCGAATCGTGGGATATATTTATTGCACGACTCTTTTGTTCATCGGATAATTTACAAGTACTTTGTAAAGGTTGCCATGACACCAAAACAAAAGCAGAAAGGGTAAAGCGTGTTAGTAAAAGGACTAAAGGATGATGGATCTTTTGAAAGTATAGACATCAATGAGCAAGAAGAAGAATTATTATTAAATATTGTAACAAGATATATAATTAACAATTGTGTATTACAAAAAACAGAAGAAGGTCATGAGATCTATTTACATTATCTTCCTGATTGGGTATATGAAGGGAAAATACAATGAGTAAGGACAATGTAATTTATACTGAACAAAAAGCATTTAAAGAATTAGAAAAATCCATAAAGAAGCATGGTAAGCTTTATGCAAATTTAGCAACATACGAGCTTAACCCTTCTACAGGCGAAGTAGAAAAAAGATTTAAAGATGGAACATCTAAACCGAATGGAGAACAGTTTAATGACGAGTAAAATACTACTGCTAGATATTGAGACCAGTCCCAATACGGCTCATGTGTGGGGCATTTGGGATCAGAACATTGGATTGAATCAGTTGCTTGAATCTTCTTATACTCTATGCTATGCTGCTAAATGGCTAGGTAAGAAAGAAGTTATATTTGATTCTGTGAATAAGTCGTCACAAAAGAAGATGCTACAAGGCATTCATAAACTTCTTGACGAGGCTGATGCAGTCATTCACTATAATGGTGCGAGGTTTGACATACCAACACTTAACAAGGATTTTATTCTTAATGGGTTGACACCACCTGCTCCGTTTAAACAGATCGACCTCTTACAAGTAGCTAAGAGACAGTTTAGGTTTGTATCTAACAAACTTGATTATGTTTCTCAAGCACTAGGGCTTGGTAAGAAGACTGCTCATGAGGGGCATGAGCTTTGGATTAAGTGCATGAATAAAGATCCACAAGCTTGGAAGACTATGGAGAAGTACAATAAGAATGATGTAGTGCTATTAGAGAATGTCTATCAACGCTTTAAACCTTGGATTAAGAATCATTTGAATCTATCTGTCTTATCTGAAGATGGTTTAGTCTGCCCTAATTGTGGTGGTAAACATCATCAGAAGAGAGGGTATGCAATTACTACCAATGCTAAGTATCAACGCTTACAATGTCAAGGATGTGGTAATTGGTTTAGAGGGACTAAAAATATTAGTCATAGATCAGGAGAGAAGTATGTCAATATCGCTTGATAAACAAATAGGAGGAGACCATTATAAAAAGTTTAAGATACAGCCTGCGTTTTTTAATTACATAAATAACATTCCTTATTTAGAAGCTACAGCAATAAAGTACTTATGTAGATGGCGAGATAAGGGTGGAATACAAGACCTCGATAAAGCTATACACTTTATTGAAATGCTGAAAGAATTTGAACATGCTAACACTACCTGAACTACATGAAAAGATAATTGAGCAAGTCTCTGAAATAGATTTAATTGACCTACTCGGACTTACTACTGAAGATTTAGTCTATGCTTTCCAAGACAAAATTGAGGATAGATATGAACAATTGGTCAATGAACTGGAACTTGGAGATTATACTTCCTCCGATTAATTTATATAATTATGCTATAAGAAAGAAACTAATGGACAAAAGTCAAAAGATATTATCAGACATTACTATATTTAACAAGTATGCTAAATATGTACCTGAGTTACAAAGAAGAGAATCATGGGAAGAACTTGTAGAACGCAACATGGTTATGCACATTCGCAAATACCCACAATTGAAAGAGGAAATTAAAGATGTTTACAAATATGTTTACAATCGTCAAGTATTGCCTTCAATGCGTAGTTTACAATTTGGAGGTACTCCTATTGAACTTAGCAATAATCGTATGTTCAATTGTGCTTATTCCCCTGTCGATCATCCTGCCGTTTTCAGCGAGACCATGTTTAACTTACTTGGCGGAAGTGGCGTGGGTTTCAGCGTTCAACGCAGACACACAGATAGACTCCCTACTATCCTTGGTCCATCCATTAAACAACGACGATTCTTGGTAGGAGATTCTATCGAGGGTTGGGCTGATGCTGTTAAAGTAATTATTAAAGCCTACACTCTTGGTAAATCTGAACCAATGTTTGACTTTAGAGATATTAGACCTAAGGGTTCTCGACTCATTACTTCAGGGGGCAAAGCCCCTGGTCCTGACCCATTACGCATTTGCTTAGACAAGCTTCGTAGTGTGCTAAACAATGCTGTTGGTCGTAAGTTAGAACCTATTGAAGTACATGATATGATCTGCCATATTGCTGATGCTGTTCTATCAGGTGGTATCCGTAGAGCTGCCCTAATCTCTTTATTTGATAAAGATGATATGGATATGATGTCAGCTAAAACTGGTGCATGGTATGAACTTAACCCACAACGAGGTAGAGCTAATAACTCTGTAGCTTTAAATAGAGACGAGATTACAGAAGAAGAGTGGTCTTCCATTTGGAAACGAGTAGAGCAATCAGGTGCTGGTGAACCTGGCGTGTTTTGGACTAACAACTATGATGTGGGTACTAACCCATGTGCTGAGATTAGTTTAAGACCTAACTCCTATTGTAACTTAGTTGAGGTTAATGTATCTGATGTTGAGACTCAAGACACACTTAATGCTAGGGTTAAAGCTGCTACATTCATTGGTACACTACAAGCTGGATACACTGACTTTCATTATTTAAGAAGTGTGTGGAAAGAAACTTCAGAAGAGGATGCACTACTTGGTGTTTCTATGACTGGTATTGCTTCAGGTGGTGTTCTTAAATTAAACTTAGCGGAGGCTGCAGGTGAAGCTAAAGAAGAGAATAAACGAGTGGCTAATATCATTGGAATCAAAGAGTCCGCTAGAATTACTACAGTTAAACCTGCTGGTACTACTTCTCTTGTACTTGGCAGTAGTAGTGGTATTCACGCTTGGCATAATGATTACTATGTTCGTAGGATGAGGGTAGGTAAGAATGAGCCATTATATAAGTATATGACTACGACAGTGCCTAGTCTTATAGAAGACTGTGTATGGAAGCCCCACTTAGAAGCTGTGATGAGTTTCCCTCAGAAAGCTCCTGAAGGTTCTATCCTTCGCACTGAAAGCTATAAAGACATCTTAGAAAGAGTTAAGAAGTTTAACTTACAGTGGGTAGCTTATGGTCATGATAGAGGGGATAATAAACATAATGTATCATGCACTATCTCATTGAACAATGATGAGTGGGAAGAATGTGGTAAATGGATGTGGGAGAATCGTTATAACTATACTGGTATCTCTGTACTACCTTACGATGGAGGCACTTATGTTCAAGCTCCTTTTGAAGACTGTACTAAAGAAACCTTTGAGGAAATGTTTAAACATCTTCAAGAAATAGATTTAACGAAAGTAATTGAAACTGACGACCATACGGAAGCTAAAGATAATTTGGCTTGCAGTGGTGGAACTTGTGAGGTTAATTAATGTATTATTTTGGATCAGAACTTATCAGTGGGGTTAATGTAGGTATTGAACACATGAGCTATAAACAGATTGGTAGGGAAGGAAAAGGTTGGATACTCTTGTTTGATCTTCTAATCATTCGACTAATGGTTGAATGGGATGAAGAAGGGGAATAAAACAAAGGAGCTTAGTGCCCCTTTTTTATTATAATGGCATTACTGCTGGAGGTCTTTCAGTAGTGGATACAAGTGCTGAACCAGCACCAATTATTGATCCTCTGATAATGTCAGCAATTTGTTTTGTTGCTAGAGCATTCTCAGCAGTCTTAGGAATACTTGATATTCTTCTAGTGAGTTCCTCTAGTTGCACTCTTGACATAACACCTGACTCTTCAATAGCTGGTCTTAAACGAATAAACTCTCTCATAAGTTTATCAGGAGATAGTTCTTTACCTACTTGTTTACCAGCAACTGTAATTGTTTCACCTAATTGATAAAAATGTTGGTCAACTGCTTTAGCAAATTCTAATTTACCTGCAGGTGATTTAGCAATATTATCTAAAGCAAGTTTATAAGCTTCATCTGATTTACTAAATTTAGTTGCTACTAATGTAGGAATTGAATCTCTAGATGCAGCAATAAATTCTTGTTGTTCAATATTTTTTAAAAAATTATACCCTTTACCACCAGTATTTCTTTCAAGATATTTATTAAATTGTTCTCTTAATACTCTTTGAGCATCAGGAGAAATCATAGCTTTAGTCTCACCTTCAACAGTGTAAGCACCCCCATTTTGGATAAGGTTAAGAATGTCTTTATTAGCAGTTACAGCTACTTTAGGGTTAGTATTAAGTTGATTCATAAGAATTTTATTTAAATTAGCTTCTTCTTTAGGACTAATTAAATTTCTAGTTCTTAAAGCAGCAATTTCATCACCAAGTTGGGCATATTCGGGTGATTTAACAAATGGAGAAGTTGATGACATATTGCTATATAATTGTTTTCTAACTGCAGAAGAAGCAAGTTCATCTTCTCCTACTACAATACCTGCATTAGTTAGGTCATTTTTTAAAACACTTTGGGCTGCATCAGAATTCTTTGTTGTGTATAAACCTTTAAATGTAGGAGAACCAAATGTCTTTTCTTTAGCTACTAATGTAGCAACTTCTTCATCAGAAGTAATTTTAAGCATATTAGAGAGCTTACCCCCTCTCCATGAAATAAGACCTAATGCTTTAGTACCAAACTTTTTAAAAGCACTTGGAAGACCACCAGCAATTATTTCAGTACCTAATTGAGTAGCTTCAGATGTGCCCATTGTTTTAGCTATTTCACCTGCGGCTGAACTAACACCACCAGCAATAGCCCCACCAATTGCTGTTCCTAATACAGGACCACCAAGTAATGTTCCTAATCCAGCACCAATACCTACACCTATTCCAACATTACCAATATCAAAATTAGCAGGAGCCCTTTCAGTAAAGAACCCTGGAGTTGGTTGTTGTGCTACTGCAGATTGAACTGTAGCTTCACCAGTAGGGGAAGTAATAATATCATATTTATCAAATGGATTAACTTCTGTAGTAAAAGTTTTAACATCATATTTATCAAACGGGTTTGTTTCAGCCATTATTAACTTCCTTCAGGTAAATAACCATACTTAGCTTTAAATGCGTCTTTTAACGCAGGATTATTTTTAAGATCATCTATTGCAGCTTGTGGAGCTTTATTTTCATTAAATGCTCCTTTGTCTGATCCATTAACTTTAAGCCAATCTTTAAATTGAACTGTAGGATTCTTTTTAGCATATATAGAATACTTAGCTACATCAGCCCCTGTAAATGGAATAGCTTGCTTAACTTTTTCTAAGTTAGCTTTAACTAATGCTTTTTGGTCATCAGAAAAAGCTGGGTTAGTCATAGCTGCATCTGTAGCTGCTTCAGCAATCTGACGAAGTTCACCCATCTTTTGTACTTGTACAATATATTGTTGTCCTGGTTTAGCAATTAAAGCATTCTTTAAATTATCTAATTGAGCAATTGTAGTTCTTCTGCCACCATTTTGCATTGTACCAATATTTTGGATTACTGGAAGCATAATAGATTCATATTGTCCTGATTCAGAAGCAGTAATTGCGGTACCTAATACTGCTCCAGTTGATGAAAGAAGACCAGTACCTTTAATACCTGTGAATACACCAGCTGTAATAGGAGATGTACCACCTTGAGTAAGAATATTTAAGTTAGTGGTAGCAGGCACAAGTTCAGCAGAAGAAGTAACAAAGTTATTAGCATAACCTCTTTCATATACACTTGTTGAAGTACCTTTAGGATTAAGAGTAGCCTTTAATTGTTCTAATTCTTTTTTATGCTCAAAATCTAGATTAACAAAAAATAATTTATCTTCTTTTCTTTCAATAGCTCTTTGTTTTTCTTGTTCATATTTCATATCAATCTGATATTTCATAGTATCACGATAAGCAGCTTTATCAGCACTTGTTTGTAATAATGGAGCTAACTTATCAATAGACATAAATGGAGCTGCTGCAGAAATAAGTTCTTCATTAGTAGGTGTTCTATTTTCTTTAGCTGCATTTTTTTGTACTAATAATATAGCATTTCTAGCTTTTTTATCTTGTTCTAAATCAAATGTTTTTTGTTGAATAGTAGCTTGTTTAGTATTCCAATCTAATATTTTAGTAGCACCTTCTTGAGATACTTTTTCAGCTATATCGCCATAACCTGCATTAGCAAAACTTTCTTGTAATGCTGGGTAAAGTTTAGTAGGATCAGTAGCATCTACACCTAAATTTTGTTGTGTAGTTTTAAGAATAGAATAAACATCTGAAGCTTTTTTAATTTCAGGGTCTTCTAAACCAAATAAAGCATTAATACCTCTGCCTAAAGCAGTACCAAGAGCAGCACCTGAAGCACCTCTAGGACCAAGTGATGCTCCTGCTTGTTGTATAGCTTGATATTCTTCTTTTCTTTTTAAAGACATCAACTCTTGAGGAGTTGGTCCAAATAAACTAGGTACGATTCCAGCCATGATTTTTCCTTATCTACTAAATGGGTTTAAATTTATATATCCTGGTGTAGGAGACCAACCACCACCTGTAGATAAACCTGATGAATATTTATTACCTGCATTTAAATTTCCAGCATCTTGACCAAACCCAATACTATTAAATAAATTACTAAACTTACCTAATGGATTTGTAGAGCCCATAGCTGAACTAAAGAGTCCACTTATAAATGCTTGATCTCCCTGCATAGCTTGGTTTTGATATTGAGCATTTGTTTTATTAACATCTGTTACATAAGTACCACCAGTAAGTGATGGGGCAATTAATGGATTATTAATTTGACCTAGTTGTACACCAGTACCAAATAAAGATGTAGGAAGGGTATATCCTGATGTTTTAAGGTCATTACCTAAACCTACCAATCCTAAACCTCTTTGTAAGTCTTCTTGTTGAAATAGTCTTGCTCTATCTTGAGCTGATAAATAGATACCAGCATTAGTATTTTCTCTTGCTTTTAATAAAGCATATTGTTCAGGATTAACATAACCACCACCACCATAACCAACACCCAAACCTGTTCTTCCTTGTGAAAATAATGTATTACTTAAATTAACATTTTCTTGTAATCTTCCTGGTTCTAATCCTGATAATACTTGGTTATAATAATTATTAGTCATAGCCCCAGTATCTAAATTAGCCGCATTACCAAACATATTTTGACCATAATTAGAAACTCTATTAGCAAAATCAATTGATGCCCCAGTAGGTCTATTTTTATTAGACTCACTTATAAAGTAATTATAAATATCTTGAAGCTCAGGAGATAGACTAGTTGTTACACCACCACCGCCAGTTGGCGTAGCTGTCCCTGTAGTTGTCGTGATTGGGGATGCTTGGTATGGAGCTACTTGTGCTGGGTCATTCCCTGTAAATCCAAGTGCATCTGTAACAAAACTCATATTATACCTCTGTCTTTATAAAATTAATAACATTATTATTTCTACTTACTTCTTTAAATCCTAACCTCTTAACAAACGCTTCTGTTTCAGGATAAGTGGCTGTTGCTACCTTTCCATACTTTAGAAGAAGATTCTTCATAATACGCTTATACATCTTTAAAGGAAACCATTTTCCTTTATATTCAGGGAGACATCCACAATGGATTCTATTCCCTTTAGTCATTATTAAAGCAATTACTTTATCATCTCTATATATTGGGTAATATTCCCAAGTTGTTGCTTCTTCTATAAACTTCTTTTTATGTTCTTTAGGACTTCCATAAATCCTATAAAGAAGATTTACATATTCTATCTTGCTCATTAAGCTTTCATAATATAGCATAAACCATAATATGGAGGGAGGTTAGCATTAACACCAGTCACACCAGCTGTAGCTAAAGAAATACCAGTTACTGCACTTCCTGTGTTTTCACTTGTTGTAGTCATTGTTGAGTGAGCATCAGGACCTGATGTAGTACCAAAGTTAGTATTTTTAGCAAGATATGTATGTAAGTGACCAGGGTCTGTTACAGTATGGGTATGTGATACAACAACTGCATCTGTACTACCACCAGTAGCATTAACAGCATAAGTAGAACCAGCACCTACAATAAATCTATTTCTTAAATCAGGTGTTGAGTTAGAACCATTACATAAATACCATCCAGTAGGAATTGAAGCAGAAGATCCTGACCAAATAATAATTCCACCTGAAGGAATAGAAGCACTAACCGCAGTTGTTACAAATTCTGTAGTAGCAAGTTGTGTTGTATTAGTTGCAGCACTTGCTGTTGGAGCTAAAGGAGTACCTGTAAAAGTAGGGGATATTGTATTTGCTTTAGTATTAACTGCTACTTGCAAAGCATTAAACTCTGTGTCAAAGTCAGCCCCTTTAATAATTTTTAATGGATCTGCATCTGCTAATGAGTCTTTAGCTAGAAAGTTTGTGGCTTTGGTATAGTTTGACATTATGCTGTTTTCCCTGTTTTTAAATATATATCAATCTTTTGAATCGAAACAGGAGTATCATCTACAGTAGATTCAACTCCAAATTGTACTACTTTTCCTGAACCACCTAGTGGAACATTAATACTATTAACACCAACACCTACTGAAGCATACTTACTATTATTATATAGTGAAGTAGTTGCATTATAAGTAGGGTAAATACCAGTACCAAAACTTCTAGAAATTAATTGTGTACTATAGTTTAAAGTGTAGTCATAACCATACTTAAAGGTAAAGTCTTGATCTCCACTCCCAATAACAACTAAAGTAGCTTTTTTAAGCATTTTTATTGTAGTTGGTGCTGTTAAATCTGAACTAGAGGTATAGTATTTAAACTCATAAGTATTACTACCATCTAAATAACCATCATATAAAGCTACCCCATTAGGAACTCCTATAAATAAAGTTCTGTCAGTAGTTGAACAGAATGCTTTATAAATTGTTCCATCTGAGTTACTCCATAATGTTGTTCGTGCTGCACCATTAGGAAGTATTTGTCTTAAATCAAAATAAACCATAACTTTAGAACCAGGAAAAGTTAATAGATAAAAAGCATCTCTTTCAAAATAAGCACTTTTAATATCTGTTACTGTTTCTACTTCTAAATATCCAACTAAGTCATCTCTAATGTTAAGAGATAGTTCACGAAGTGGCATTGACTTCTCTTGAACAACTCGATTAAAGCTTCTTACACCACTCTTAGATAAGAATATTAAATCAGTACCAGTTCCTTGTACAGAATCTCTAGCAATACATCCTACACCTACTACAATATCAGCAAGTGTCATTGTTGTAGGATCACCTGCTCCTTGATAGGCAACAATATGATTTTTACAAAAGATTATTAGATAATTATTATGAACAGCCAATGCTGTTATTTCATCATTGTTTCCAATGACAGAACTAATATCTAATACTCCTGAGCCTGCTCCTGTAAAATCAGCTGGATCTACAAGTTTACTAAAATAAAGACAAGCTTTATTACTTGATATTCCTGCAACCCATATTCTACCAAAAGCAGAAAGAACACAATCAGGATCAAAAGTTGTTACACCTGTTGGTTTATTACCATAATCCCCTATCTTTTGAAAGATATAAGCATCTGTATGACTTTTCTTTCTATAAACTAAGGCTGCATTTCCATTTTGTACAGCAATAGCATAAGAAAGAGCTGTTGGTCCTGTACCTTCAGGAAGAACAGCAAATTGCCATCTATTCCCTGTAAAAGCAGTAGCTACTACTGTAGTTTGATTAGCAGCAAATACTTGTTGTTCTATTAAAGAGTCTGTACCTTTAAATAATTTACCATTACCAGCAGATAAATATACTACAGTTCCTGTAACATCTTTAAATTCAAAAATAGATTCAAGATAGTTATCAGTACCTAAAGGATTTACAGCAGTAATTGGACGACTTAATGTTACATTACCGCTTGTTGTGCCACTAGTTCCATGTGTTACTGTAAAGGTATTTGCTGTTGGTGTTGTAACTACTACAAAAGCACCATCTACTGCAGTACCTGAGGTAAAGTCTAAATAAACTGTATTTCCAACTGCTAATCCATGTGCTGTTGCTGTAACTGTAACTGTTGTTAATGCTCTTGCATAAGTTCCTGCTAATGTAACTGTTTGTGAAGCACTCACTGTATAAGTACCAGTGCCTCCTGTACCTGTTCCTAAAGCTGTAATATAAGTAGCTGCTGTTACACCCGACCCACTAATGACATCACCAATAGAAAGAGTTCCACTAGTAATACTAGCTACTGTTAAAGTAGTAGCAGATATAGTTCCTGTAACAACTGCATTAGTTGCTACTGTTGTTAAATCCCACCCTTGCCTACTACCTAATCTTCCATACTTATCAATAATACAATTATTAGCTACAGTTGCATAGCCACTTTCAAGCGTAACAGAAGAGTCTTGGGTATTTAAACCTAAGAATCCAGGAGCTGCAATAGAAGTTGTTTGTAATTTACCAGGCATTAGCTAGGATACCAAACTGTTTCTTCAGGGCGACTTCCCGCTTCAATAGCAATTAAATCTGCTAACATATTTCTATATCTAGCTTCTTGATCTTGATAACCACCATCTTCACCTCTTTCACTTAAAGCTCTAGAAAGGGTACCTTCAATAAGAAGAGTATAAGGAATTTTAACTTCTTCTACATCTGTAGTAAAGTCATCTTGTGGCATTACTATATTAAAATATAAATCATACCCTGCATCAGGTACTGGAAACACATCAACCTGTGTATCTCCATATTGATCTACTCCATTAAAGTTATAATATGCAGGAGATCCTGTCTGTACAGTAGCCATAAGAAGTTGTTGTTCAAACCAACCACTTGGTTTATTTTGTAAGAATATATTAGTTGTATCATTAACAACATCTAATACTCTAAAACGAGTACCAGCACCTACAAGAACATAATTAAATAAAGCAGCAGTAGATGTT